>ERZ773087.359-NODE-359-length-35296-cov-25.149371_pt1 | contig 35296 bp, 27 predicted proteins | sample MGYA00511375_ERZ773087 | MGnify/ENA primary metagenome ERZ773087 (study PRJEB29015, sample SAMEA2737995) | human oral metagenome | biome: human oral; feature: human-associated habitat; material: dental | place: China | collected 2063 ...
AGTTGAACTTAAAACACTCACCATTCAAAAAGAATAAAATTTGTAGGACACAGAGTCCATAAGAAAAACGAGGAAAGTATGGTGACAGCAACAATTAGGCGAAAGTGGGTGTTAAACTTGGGTTAAAGATTGCCCACTATTCCAGCCTAAGGAGTTATCCTTTACAGCGACTGATATAGTGGGCAATTTCACCTTAATGTATATAGAAAATCCTTATCCTCAAACTCGAACCAAGAAAAAGACACGACAAAAGCAGCATAACATTTTGTTATTATTTGATAAAATACTATCTTTGCATCGTCAATAGCCGAGTTATCAACCTAAAATATTATCATTACCTAAATTCATAGAGTTATGAGAAAAACAATTATCCTATCAGCAATGATGCTATGCTCACTTCTCGGTAAAGCACAGGAAGCACCAAAGTGGATTAATAACGTAAAATTGTCTGGCTTCGGTATCGTTCAGTACCAATACAATGGTATGAACAACAACAAGTCAAATAGTTTCAACCTCCGCTTAGGCCGTGTATCACTTGATGGTCGTATCCTTGAAGATTGGGCTTGGAAAGCACAGTTACAGTTCAACGGAAACACATCTACATTGGGCGCATCACCACGATTAGTCGACCTCTTTATTGAATGGCAGAAGTATGATTTCTTCCGTGTTAAAGCAGGACAGTTCAAGAATCCATTCACTTTTGACAACCCTATCCATCCTATCGATCAGGGATTTATGAGTGTAGCACAAGGTGTTCAGAAATTAGCAAGTTTCTCTGACCGAGCTGGTGCACATCCATCTAACGGACGTGACATTGGTGTACAGATACAAGGTGATTTCCTAAAGACAGGTGCAGGTAGAAATCTTGTTCACTATCAGGTAGGTGTATTCGACGGTCAAGGTATCAACGTAAGAGATGTTGACCAACAGAAGAATATCATTGGTGGCGTATGGGTTATGCCTGTTGAAGGCATGCGCTTAGGCTGGTTCGGATGGACTGGTTCGTATGCTCGCAAGGGAACATGGCTTGATGATACTGGTGCAACACAAAAAGGTGTACGCAGTCTGCAACAACGACGCTATGCTGTGTCTGGAGAGTACAAAATAAAAGACTGGACTATCCGTTCTGAGTATGTTCATTCAACAGGTTATGCATTTGCAAAGGCGTTGAACAATACCGATGCTGCAGCTGCATCAGATTGTAATCTCAGCGCAGATGGTGACAAGGCACAAGGTGTTTATGCTTTAGTCATTGCGCCTATCATTCCTAAGAAGCTACACGCAAAGGCACGTTACGATATGTATCAGCCATCTGATGGTGCTGAAAAGCAGCGTACACAATACGACTTAGGACTTGACTATGAGTTCACCAAAAACCTTGCATTGAGTGGTATTTATTCTTATGTTCATGACCGCTCTATGAATAGTACAGGTAAACCAAACTATTCAATGCTTGACTTAGAATTAAGTTTCCGGTTTTAAAATAAAGAAAAATTAAAGAAAATCACGGATACATTAGGTTGTATCCGTGTTTTTTTATATCTTTGCCGATGTTCGAATAAACAGACATTAACAAACGAGGGTTGTATGTATTGCACGATAAAACATCCTCGTACAAACTCTAAAACATGACAAGACATCAGCACATCGACTATCAGACAGGAGGAATCAAACCTCCTTCTTCATCGGCAGCACGCCGGCGTAAGGCTTTTAATAAGGTAATGAAGATTATTATGACATTCTTTGCCTTAGCAGTTGTTGGCTTGGCTTATTGGATGTATCACAACTAAGCCTATTATTTCTTTAACGAACAAAAGGTCAAACGTCTACGTCTTATTCAGCTATTTATAGCTGAATAAGTCTGAATTTGTAAATAAAAACAAGTTCACAACATCTTGGGAATGTTATTGTTAAATACCATTTCTTGGTAAACATTTCCTATATAAGATTGTCATTAACATCCTACTAAAGTGTAAATAATGACAATTGAGGTTTTCTATTCCTCTTTATTTAATGCTATCTGCAGCCCAACACATATGGTGCGGAGCACTAACACTATTCGTGCGGAGGGTAAACACAAGTTGTGTTGCAGGCTAACACATCACAAATAGAAACCTGATACTACTTCACATACTCTTCTATAAGCAATTATTCAAGTACAGACATTATCTATCTTTGTGAACTATATGAAGATGATAATGAGAGCCATCATAATCTATTCGCATCATTCTATTATGGAGTTCTTCCCAAGTAGATAAAGACAAGGCAACATGCCCCATTGTACGTCTCAAGTTAATCTCCACTACAGGGTGAAGCATAAAACTATCTTCTGCAGCAACAATCATCATATCAACGCCTAACGGACCGCTATAAACACCTCGCAAATGATTGGTTAGCAACTGCTCTAAAGCTAAAATAACTTCATGTAACAGTTCATTCGATACATAAGTAGACAGAGTAGAATGTTTCTCAGCTTCATCTGCAAGGCTATTACCTACATATGCACCGTTAACAGTATAGAATACAGATAGTCCTGCGTAATGGACTCCATCCGCATCCGCATAAAATTCTACACCAAAATCCTTCACCTTATTGTAATAAGGCTCTATCATTATACCGCCTTGCGTCTTTATCACATTCTTAGACCAATTAGCCAAGGCTGCATCCAAGACAGTATCAACATAGCGTACTCCTCTCCCACTGCTACTCCACGGAGCCTTTATCACAGCCCTACCCAAACTCTGAAGAATACGTTCTAATTCTACAATACTATCAACATAGGACGACTTACCAAGTAAAATAGGATGAATAAAGTTCTCTTGTAGTTCCTTTAATACAGCAGAAGAGAACTGACGATTACTAAGTCTACGTACATTTGCAAGCACCTCATTACCAGGAAGTACAGATGGCTTAATCCCCATCTGGCCCAACTGAAACTTAATAGAAGAATCCCATCCCCATGGCACAACCTTATCAATCTGTTCTAATAGACGATCTACACCTTTTTTATCAACAAAATTCACCTGCTTACCATAACGCTGAAGGCGAGAGGCATGCTGCTGAGCAGAACTCACGTTTTCCACAAGTACATAGTCACCTTCCGCTGCCCACAGAACAGGTAGGTAATCTAAATCATTGCGAAGCTGCCTACCTGCGTGTGGAGCCGTAAAGTACTTGTTATCATAAGCTAACGCTATATCATGTTCGGGGTTAAATACGTGTAATGTCATTGAAATCCTTTGTTAATGCTGTGCAAAGGTACATCAAACCAAATATAACACAAAATAAAAACAAAAAAATCATTTTTTGCTATCTATAGTTTGCAAATTAAAGAAATTAATAGTAACTTTGCATGTGGATAATATATATAACGGGAACAAGATGGACGCATTCTTTCGCACGCATACTTACTTGGTGGAGCATGTAAATGCCCCAGTGCGTCGTCGTCTCATGGATGAGATTAATTGGGACGACCGCCTCATTGGCATCAAGGGTACGCGAGGCGTAGGTAAAACGACCTTCCTCCTACAATATGCCAAAGAGCGTTACGGCTCTACTGATCGCCAATGCCTTTATGTAAACATGAACAACTTTTACTTCCAAGGCAGAGGTATAGCAGACTTCGCTGGCGAGTTTTATCGTCATGGTGGAAAAGTCTTGTTGATTGACCAAGTATTCAAGCAGCCTGACTGGAGTCATGAACTCCGTCAATGCTATGACAATTATCCTGAGTTGAAGATAGTTTTCACAGGCTCAAGTGTCATGAGACTGAAAGAAGAGAACCCAGAGCTTAATGGCATTGTAAAGAGCTATAACTTGAGAGGTTTCTCTTTTCGCGAATACTTGAATTTACAAACAAACCAACAGTTTGAGCCTTACACATTAAAGGATATTATAAACAACCACGAGGAGATAACAAGATATATTCTCTCAAAGGTTAGCCCGATGAAGTACTTTGCAGACTATATTCACCACGGCTTTTATCCCTTCTTCTTAGAACATCGTAACTTCTCAGAGAATCTACTGAAGACGATGAATATGATGACAGAGGTAGATATCCTTCTCATCAAACAAATAGACTTGAAATATCTGACCAAGATTAAAAAGTTATTTTACCTTCTTGCCTTGGAAGGTCCTAAGGCTCCAAACATCAGCAACCTTGCTAAAGATATCAACACAAGCCGTGCTACGGTAATGAACTATATCAAGAATCTTGCTGATGCACGACTTATTAACCTTGTATATCCAGTTGGACAAGAGTTTCCGAAAAAGCCAGCAAAGGTTATGTTACAGAACTCTAACTTGATATATGCCATCTACCCCATCCAACTTGACGAACAGCAACTCATGGAGACATTCTTTGTAAATGCGTTACAAGAGGTATGCTCGGTAAATGAAGGAAATAAACAAGGCACATATATTATCAATCAAAAAGAAAAGTTTAAGGTATGTGATACTGGAAAGACTAAAAAGCGATTTAGCACAGACACAACCTATACTATATACAATACTGAGGTGGGAAAAGACAATCAAGTACCACTTTGGATAATAGGTTTCCTATATTAGGCAAGACCAAAAACATTATAACAATATTCATTTAATAAATTTCAAAATGGCTAAAGAAAAGAAGTTTATCACTTGTGATGGTAACGAGGCCGCTGCTCACGTGAGCTACATGTTCTCTGAGGTAGCAGCTATCTATCCTATCACTCCATCATCTCCAATGGCTGAGCACGTAGACGAGTGGTCAGCACGTGGTCGTAAGAACCTTTGGGGTCAGACAGTAAGCGTTCAGGAGATGCAGTCAGAGGGTGGCGCAGCTGGTGCCGTACATGGTTCACTGCAGTCTGGTGCTCTCACGACAACCTTCACCGCATCACAGGGTCTTCTCTTGATGATTCCTAACATGTATAAGATTGCTGGTGAACTTTTGCCATGTGTATTCAACGTTTCAGCACGTACACTCGCAAGTCACGCTCTTTGTATCTTCGGTGACCACCAGGACGTAATGGCTTGCCGTCAGACAGGTTTCGCTATGTTCTGTTCAGGTTCTGTTCAGGAGGTTATGGACCTCTCTGCAGTTCCTCACCTTGCTTCATTGAAGACATCAGTACCATTCATCAACTTCTTCGATGGTTTTCGTACATCACACGAGTATCATAAGATTGAGTGCCTTGACCAGGAAGATATCCGTCCATTGGTTGACGAGGAAGATATTAAGCGTTTCCGCGATCGCGCAATGACTCCAGAGCGTCCAGTAGTTCGTGGTACAGCTGAGAACCCTGAGACATTCTTCACACATCGTGAGGCATCTAACAGTGCTTACGAGAATGTAGCAGAGGTTGTTGAGCACTATCTCGGCGAAATCTCAAAGATTACAGGCCGTGAGTATCACCTCTTCGATTACTATGGTGCTAAGGATGCAGAGAACATTATCATCTTGATGGGTTCAGCTACAGAGGCAGCTCGTGAGGCTATCGACTACTTGATGTCTCAGGGTAAGAAGGTTGGTATGATTGCTGTACACCTCTATCGTCCATTCTCAGTTAAGCACTTGCTCGCTGCAGTTCCAAAGTCTGTTAAGCGTATCGCAGTTCTTGACCGTACTAAGGAACCAGGAGCAGAGGGTGAGCCATTGTACCTCGATGTTAAGAGTGCATTCTATGATGTTGAGAATAAGCCATTGATCGTTGGTGGTCGTTATGGTCTCGGTTCTTCAGATACAACACCAGCTAAGATTATCGCTGTTTATGACAACCTCGAGTTACCAGAGCCAAAGAATCACTTCACTGTAGGTATCGTTGATGACGTAACCTTCACTTCTCTCCCAGAGGTTGAGGAGATTCCATTGGGTGGTGAAAGCACATACGAGGCTAAGTTCTATGGTCTTGGTGCTGACGGTACCGTTGGTGCTAACAAGAACTCAGTAAAGATTATCGGTGACAACACTAATAAGTACTGTCAGGCCTACTTCTCTTATGACTCTAAGAAGTCTGGTGGTTTCACTTGTTCTCACCTCCGCTTCGGTGATAATCCAATCCGTTCTACTTATCAGGTAAATACACCTAACTTCGTAGCTTGTCACGTTCAGGCTTACTTGAACATGTACGACGTTACACGTGGTTTGCGTAAGAATGGTACATTCTTGTTGAACACTATCTTTGATGGTGAGGAACTTGTACACTTCATTCCTAATAAGGTTAAGCGTTACTTCGCAAAAAACAATATCAGCGTTTACTATATCAATGCTACTAAGATTGCACAGGAGATTGGCCTTGGTAACCGTACCAATACTATCCTCCAGTCTGCGTTCTTCCGTATTACTGAGGTAATTCCTCTCGACCTTGCTGTTGATCAGATGAAGAAGTTCATCGTTAAGAGTTACAGTAAGAAGGGTCAGGACGTTGTAGACAAGAACTTTGCTGCTGTTGACCGTGGTAACGAGTACAAGCAGTTGACTGTTGACCCAGCTTGGGCTAACCTCGCTGATGATGATACTAAGGCAGACGATGCACCAGCATTCGTTAAGGAGCTTGTTCGTCCAATGAACGCACAGGCAGGTGACCTCTTGAAGGTTTCTGACTTCGTTAATCATGGTACTGTTGACGGTACATGGTCAGTAGGTACAGCAGCTTTCGACAAGCGCGGTGTTGCGACCTTCGTTCCAAAGTGGGATGCAGAGAACTGTATCCAGTGTAACAAGTGTTCATACGTTTGTCCTCATGCTTGTATCCGTCCATTCGTATTGGATGAGGCTGAGAAGGCTAACTTCAACGAAGAGACACTCGACGTCATCGCTCCAAAGCAGCTCAAGGGAATGCAGTTCCGTATTGAGGTGTCAGTTCTCGACTGTACAGGTTGTAGCAACTGTGCTGATGTATGTCCAGGTAAGAAGGGTAACAAGGCTCTCTCTATGACACAGTTCGTTGCTGGAGAGGAAGAGGCTAACCACCGTGCAGCTAACTGGGATTACCTCGTTAAGAACGTTAAGAGCAAGCAGAACTTGGTAGATATCAAGTCTAACGCTAAGAACTCTCAGTTTGCTCAGCCTTTGTTCGAGTTCTCAGGTGCTTGTGCTGGTTGTGGTGAGACTCCATACGTTAAGCTTGTTTCACAGCTCTTCGGTGATCGTGAGATGATTGCTAACGCTACTGGTTGCTCTTCAATCTACTCAGCTTCAGTACCTTCTACTCCATACACAACTAACGAGGAAGGTCATGGTCCTGCATTCAACAACTCACTGTTCGAGGACTTCTGTGAGTTCGGTATGGGTATGGCTATGGGTAACAAGAAGATGCGCGAGCGTATCGCTGTACTTCTTAACGATTCTATGGCTAACGACCATACACCTGCAGAGTTCAAGGAGGCTGCTCAGGAGTGGCTTGACAACATGAATGATGCTGATGCATCTAAGGTTGCTGCTGCTAAGCTGAAGCCATTGATCGCTGCTGGTGCTGAGAAGGGATGCCCTGTATGTGCAGAGCTGAAGACACTCGACCACTATCTCGTTAAGCGTAGCCAGTGGATCATTGGTGGTGACGGTGCTTCTTACGATATCGGTTACGGTGGTCTCGACCACGTTATCGCTTCTGGTGAGGACGTTAACATCTTGGTTCTCGATACTGAGGTTTACTCTAATACTGGTGGTCAGAGTTCTAAGTCTACTCCACTCGGTGCTATTGCTCAGTTCGCTGCTAAGGGTAAGCGTATCCGCAAGAAGGACCTTGGTCTGATGGCAACAACATATGGTTATGTTTACGTAGCTCAGATTGCTATGGGTGCTGACAATGCACAGACATTGAAGGCTATCCGTGAGGCTGAGGCATATCCAGGACCATCACTCATCATCGCTTACTCTCCATGTATCAACCATGGTTTGAAGGTGAAGGGCGGTATGGGTCGTAGCCAGGCTCAGGAAGCAAATGCTGTTGCTTGTGGTTATTGGCAGCTCTGGCGTTACAACCCACTGTTGGCTGAAGAGGGTAAGAACCCATTCTCACTCGATTCTAAGGAACCAGAATGGGATAAGTTCCAAGACTTCCTTCACAGTGAGGTTCGTTTCCTCTCTGTCCTCAAGGCTTATCCAAATGAGGGCGAGGAGCTCTTCAAGGCTTGTGAGGATATGGCTAAGCTCCGTTACAAGAGCTATGTTCGCAAGACTCAGGAGGACTGGAGCGAGGAGGCATAATCGCCTAACCCACAGATTAAACGGATATAGTTAAAATACTATATAACATATGTAAAGAGGCTTCTTCATTATGGAGGAGCCTCTTTTTTTACCTATTCGTACAGCTTACCACACCTACTTATATATGTATTAGCATCTTACGCCCTCATAATTATAATCTTAATGCCTCACTTTCATCCTCATTAACCGATGTATCACTATCCAACACCTATCGTGCTAAGGCTTAGCACCAATGGTGTTAATGATGAGCACCATTGGTGCGGAGTAATAAACACGTTGGAATATACTACCAAAATAAAACCAACTTATTATTAAGAACAAGCTAAGCTACTAAAAAAACTTAACTGATGTGCTTAGGAGCTTGACTTTCAGAAGCAAATACAAAATTAAGGCTTATATAACAAAAGGTGTACTTGCTTTGTATTTTACAAAATAAATTGTATTTTTGTCATGAGAACTGAATCTTCTAACGTAAACAACAATCATAATATGAAAAGTAAAATCTTATCATTAGCCATTATCATTGCAATTACAGTAATTGCATTATATTGTATTCTGAGTGGACCAGAGACGATTATCCTACATTGGAACATTGGTGGAGAGGCAGACAGCTACGGTCCTAAGTATCTTATATTGGCACATCCTGCTATTTCAATAATCGTCTTCTTGCTGATTATCAACCAAGAGAAGCACCCATACGACACAAGTCTTGTGAGCGGAAAAACTCGAAAGAACAGGAATCCGAAAGCACTTCGTGATATAATGCCAATCCTATTGTTAGTTATATTGTATCTTACAGCATGTTCTGTCCAAATAATTTCCATGTCATCAATAGTACCCTTCTCTCTTATTATTATTGCTATAATTCTCTTTATGTATAAATCACGCAAGTCGACAAAGCTATAAAAACGACCTTATTTATTTTGCATTTTGCTTGATTTAATGTATCTTTGTAGCTATGAATGCACAAGAAGCACAGAACATTAAATGGAGTGAGAATATCATCATTGTGGATGGTGATTATATAGACCATGTCGCTTTCGACCTCATTGTCAACTTTGAGCGAATGTTGAACCGTCGCATTCCTGCTGCTGATTTCAGCCAGTGGGTTGTAAACATTGCCCTTGATGGACGTTTAAAGCCAGGAAATCACGAAACACAAGTGGTTCTTTTACATGATAAGAAGAATCCAAGACTTGAGAATTTTGCCCCAGCCGATTATCTGAAAGAACTGAATGGGCAAGCATTCAAGGATTCACAGCTTGGCGAATTTATTATCAATGCTATTGCTACAGGTGATGAAGTAGCCAAGAAAGACGATGTTCTTCTCGACCTCCTAAAGACTATTCTTAGTCATGAAGAGGTTAGACGTATTATGGTTGTATCAAACGCTGAGGACAGCCAATTGATGAGTACACTTCGTTCTACGCTTCGCGATGTAGATGATGAGCTAAAACATATTACCTTGTTTGCAATGCAACCACTCGAAGGAGGTAATTTCAAACAGCAAATTTTGGGTTACTCGCTTCTTAATGCAATGGGTATATCCGCTTCAGAGATTGAAAGTAAGATTAAGTAAGACATAAAAATAAAGTAATAATAATAAAATAAGAATTCTCAAAATAACATTCCGTAGCTCCCTTCTTTGGAGTGGAGAATAGAATGGGAATACAGAGAATTAAATTGAACTATGGGAAAAGTTTTAATGATTGGCGCAGGTGGCGTAGCTACTGTAGCCGCTTTTAAGATTGTCCAGAACCAGGACGTGTTTACGGAGTTCATGATTGCCAGCCGTCGTAAGGAGAAATGTGACGAACTGGTTAAGGCAATTCATGATAAGGGCTACAAGGCAGACATCAAGACTGCACAGGTTGATGCAGACGATGTTGAGCAGTTGAAAGAACTCTTCAATTCATTCAAGCCTGAGTTGGTTATCAATCTTGCACTACCCTATCAGGACCTCACTATCATGGATGCCTGCTTAGCTTGCGGTTGCAACTATCTTGACACCGCGAACTATGAGCCAAAAGATGAGGCACACTTCGAGTATAGCTGGCAGTGGGCTTACAAGGATAAGTTCGAGAAGGCTGGATTGACAGCTATCCTCGGCTGTGGTTTCGACCCTGGAGTGTCACAGGCTTATACAGCATACGCAGCAAAGCATCACTTTGATGAGATTCATTATCTTGATATTGTTGACTGTAATGCAGGTAACCACCACAAGGCGTTTGCAACTAACTTCAACCCAGAAATCAATATCCGTGAGATTACCCAGAAAGGGCTTTACTACGAGAATGGCGAATGGATTGAGACTGACCCATTGGTAGTACATCAAGATATTACCTATCCAAACATCGGTCCTCGTGACTCATACTTGATGCACCACGAAGAGTTGGAGTCATTGGTCAAGAACTTCCCAACTATCAAGCGTGCACGTTTCTGGATGACCTTTGGTCAGCAATACCTGACTTACCTTGATTGTATTCAGAATCTTGGTATGAGTCGTATTGACGAGATTGAGTATGAAGCACCATTGGCAGATGGGTCTGGCAAGACAGTTAAGGTTAATATCGTTCCTTTACAGTTCTTGAAGGCAGTGTTGCCTAATCCACAGGACCTCGGCGAGAACTATGATGGTGAGACCTCTATCGGCTGCCGTATTCGTGGTATCAAGGATGGTAAGGAACAGACTTACTACATCTATAACAACTGTAAGCATCAGGATGCCTATAATGAGACGGGTATGCAGGGCGTAAGCTATACGACAGGCGTACCAGCAATGGCTGGCGCAATGATGTTCTTCAAGGGATTGTGGCGCAAGCCTGGTGTATGGAACGTGGAAGACTTCGATCCAGATCCATTCTTGGAGGTACTCAATAAGCAAGGCCTACCTTGGCACGAAGAGTTTGGCGGTGATTTAGAACTATAAGAAGATGGCTTGCTCTTTAGACTTTATTGAATTTGTTAGTAGTCAGATAGCTACTGCAGGGACTGTAAGATACAGGAAGATGTTCGGTGAATACATGATTTATGTTGACGAAAAGCCTGTTATCATAGTTTGTGACAATATACCTTATGTCAAAGAACACGAGGCAATTAAGTCAATGATGTTATCTGCCGAACGTGGATTCCCTTATGAAGGAGCCAAGGAACACTATATTTTAGATGTTTCAAGATCTGATTTCGCAGTCAGAGTTATTAAGACCTTAGCAGAGGTTTTACCCTATCCAAAGAGCAGAAAGAAGAAAAAATAGTATTTTATCAATCAAAAACAAGATAATAGTATATGGCAAAAGAAGATACAGGTACGACATCGGCAGCTGAAGGAAAACTGAAAGCCTTGCAAGCTGCAATGTCTAAGATAGAAAAAGACTTTGGTAAAGGGTCCATCATGCGTATGGGCGACGAACAAATAGAACAGGTAGAGGTTATCCCAACGGGTAGTGTTGCACTCGACACAGCACTCGGCGTAGGCGGTTATCCACGTGGTAGAATCATTGAGATTTATGGTCCAGAAAGTTCTGGTAAGACTACATTGGCTATTCACGCTATTGCTGAGGCACAGAAGCAGGGCGGTATTGCAGCCTTCATTGATGCTGAGCACGCATTCGACCGTTTCTATGCAGAGAAGTTAGGTGTGGATGTTGATAATCTTTGGATTTCACAGCCAGACAATGGTGAGCAGGCTTTAGAGATTGCAGACCAGCTAATTCGCTCTTCTGCTATTGACATTCTTGTTATCGATTCAGTTGCTGCCTTGACTCCAAAGAAGGAGATTGAAGGCGATATGGGTGATTCAGCCGTAGGTTTACAGGCAAGATTGATGAGTCAGGCATTGCGTAAACTTACTTCAACTATCGCAAAAACTAATACTTGCTGCATCTTCATCAACCAGTTGCGTGAGAAGATTGGTATGATGTTTGGTAATCCAGAAACAACAACAGGTGGTAATGCACTGAAGTTCTATAGCTCTGTACGCCTTGACATCCGCCGTGTTACATCTATTAAGGATGGCGATCAGGTTATCGGTAATCAGGTTCGTGTGAAGATAGTAAAGAATAAGGTTGCTCCTCCTTTCCGCAAGGCAGAGTTTGAGATTACCTTCGGTGAAGGTATTTCAAAGATTGGTGAGATTGTTGACTTGGGCGTTCAGTATGGTATCATTCAGAAGAGTGGTAGCTGGTTTAGCTACAATGGAACCAAACTCGCACAGGGACGTGATGCAACTAAGACTATGATTAAGGATAATCCAGAACTTGCAGAAGAACTGGAGGGCTTGATTAAGAATGCTATCATCGAACAGACGAAGTAATAAGCACAAACCTATGGTAACTTGAATGTAATTCTTTCACATAAATACATTCCTGATACCATAGGTTTTTGTATACCCTTATTAAATTCCAGTCCTATAAGGTTTAACAAGGATACTACATTAATTATAAGCTTTATTTTTATGCTTTCATTCTCTTCTCTTAATTCCAACGAGCGCACACTTCTTATGCTGATGGCTTATTTTTACAAATATGGTCAAACTAAGAAAAAACTATCAAACTTGTTGGAGAAGATAATGTTGCCATCTCTTTCTGATTTGGCTTTGAAAAGGTTAATGACCGATGGTTTACTGGTAGAAGTAAATCTTCACCATTACGGAGGTGGAAAAGTATTATACATAAATAAGGATATGCTGATTCCTTCTCTCTATGAACTTTTCAAAGAAGAAAACAGCCTATTATTACAGAATATACGCAGACTTTATAAGAAGACTTATAATAATGAAAAACCATCTCCTTTGGTGCGTTCGATAATACATTATATTGCACCAAATGCAGAGGAAGCAATATCGACTTCCTATGCGCAAGTCTTAGAATCTTTCAATGACTGTTGCCTTAACTTGATTGATGAAAGAGAATATGAACCCTTCTTTCTGTCAATGCCCACAGAATTATTGTCTTTTGTGCTGAATGCAACTCTTCGTATGGCAATGGCTCAGGATAAAGTAATGGACTGGGAATATTTAAAAGAACTTGTTTTCTGTCGTAAAAAAATAGGTAATAGTGTAGCTAAAAAAAGCGATTTAGAATCAGTCTTTGCTTATTATTACTATTTAGGTACGGGTAAAATCTGTATTAATCTCAAAACATCTGTAAGCAATATCTTTACACTTCAGATAGCAGCGATTAATGCATTGTATAAAGGAGATTACGCTTTAGCCTATAAGCTATATACCAAGGTGATGACTGCTAATAATAAGGTAGCTCCTATTAAGGGACTTTTCGTAAACCCTATTGCTAATTATTATTTCGCAATTGCAGCAATCTTTACCAACACAGAGACCTCTCTGAAGAAGTTAGAAACGATGATGAAGCGTAATGGGGATAGAGAATACACGCCTACATATTTCCTTGTACAACCGTTGAAGGCTTATTTTTATGATAAGTCTGATGCAAATATTCGAAAAGAGTCTTATCTTGAATTGTGCAAGGAGCCAGATATGCAGATGGTATCTTGGCTTACTTGGACGATGTATCCGTCTTTTGGCATACTTCCGACAAAGGCAACTAAACCTATTAATCCACCTAACTGGGCTTTCTTACAGCTGGAGACTGGCATTATGAAGAGTAGCTCTTCTGAAGCAAATTTGGTGAAAGACTTCGGTGGTACATCACTGTTGAGCCGATTAGAAGTAAAATCTCTTTGGCAGCTTCGACTTGAAATGCTAATTGCGGAGAATCAAACAGCAGAGAATCAAACAACAGAGACTGTTCGAGACACAATGCTCGTATATCTGTTGCGTTATGGAATTGTTGTTCCCATTCTTAAACGTAGGTTGAAAAATGGTAGTTGGTCTGTGGGTAAAGAGCTTTCTGTTCGTGAACTTATAAATCTGGATGTTCCGTGCTTAGACAGTGTTGATCAGCGTATTAAAGAAGGAATATTTTCGTGGGAATATAGTATCTATATTGAAAAGTATCTGTATCTTTTTGTTGATTGTGACCATATTTACACTGGTTCCACCTATGACTTGCAGCCTGTGAAGATTCATAAGGACAATCCACACCTTATCATAGATAAACGTTCGGATGGTTCTTTCAGTGTCTCTACGAATGTAAAAGAGTTACAAAGAGGTGATAAGTCGTCTCTCTTTTATAAGAAGAATTCAGAAACAGACTATTCTGTCTTTACCCCTTCTGAGTTTGAATATAAGACTTATAAGGAAATTCTGGCACAAGAGATTTATCCAGCTGAAGCCGAGACCTTGCTAATTCAGCTGATTAAAGCTGTAGGTGGAAAGACGGAAATCCACTCCAACATGGTGGCTGAGCTTGACGATTTACAGCGCGTTGATGTGCAACCTTGTATAACGCTCCGTATTGTTTCCACTGCAAACAACTGTTTTCAACTTACTGCCTTGGTGCGTATCTCTGATAGTCTTTCCTTTGTTCCAGGAAAGGGAAATGTTACCACTATTGCAAAACAAGAGCATAAGAAAGTGCAATTAGTTCGTAACCTAAAGAAAGAGCGAGATTATCTTAAAGCGATTAATGAGGGTCTAATTGAGGCAGAGTTCTTTGATGAAGGCGAAGCATGGAAGCCTCAAAGTATTACGGATTCGATAACGCTTCCTATCTACACGATGCTACCTTTCATTCAGTGGTGTAAAGAACATCGTGAAATTTGCATAATGGAATGGGCTGAAGGTAGTAAGATAAAGTATTATCCGGATATCAGCAGTAGTGCTGCTCATATTTCTTTTAAATCAAAGAATAACTGGTTTGAGGTCGAAGGTGATATTGAAATTAGCGAGGGGCAGGTCATTTCCCTTCAAAAGCTGCTCGGACTGATGCATCAGAGTGCTCATCAGAAGTATATTCTTATCGATGATAATGAATTTATTACGATAAGCACCCAGCTCTCACGCATACTTAAACGGCTTGACACAGTAACGACCGAGAATCGTTCACATCTGCAGATAGCACCTGCTGCAGTCTCTTTGTTAGGCGACTTGCTGGATGATACATCCTTGAATATAAAGCGTAATGAGACTATGGATGCCTTACGTCAGCGCATTGAAGCGTGCAGTAAGACGATTCCTGTTGTGCCCAAGACCTTGCAGGCACAGCTACGTGACTATCAGGAAGAGGGATTTGAATGGATGTCAAGATTGACAGCGTGGGGAGCTGGTGTCTGTCTGGCTGACGATATGGGATTGGGAAAGACCGTTCAGACTATCGCCCTACTTCTTGAACAGAGCGAAAACGGAGCTTCGCTGATTGTGGCACCATCCTCTGTCGTACCTAACTGGCGCAATGAACTTCAGCGATTTGCACCGACGTTGAATCTCACTATTCTCAATCAGAGTGAGGATCGTTCAAAAAATATTAAGGAGGCAAAGGCAGGAGATGTAATTATCACCACGTATGGTTTGTTGAATATTCAGCAGGATGACCTCACTGGGAGGGAATGGAACGTAGTCTGTCTTGATGAAGCACATACCATCAAAAATGCCAATACGAAGATGTCAAAGGCGGCTATGCTGTTGAAGGCACAGCACAAGGTTATCCTTACGGGTACTCCTATTCAAAACCATCTTGCAGAGTTGTGGAATCTCTTCCAGTTTATTAACCCCGGTCTTTTAGGAAGTGCCGAACAATTCAGGAAAAAGTTTATCCTACCTATTGAAGGAGATAACGACAAAGCACGCCAAAGCCAGTTACGTCGTCTGATTTCTCCGTTCCTTTTGCGTAGAACGAAAGCAGAGGTTATTGACGAATTACCTGCAAAGAACGAAATAAAACTCCCTGTTGAACTATCATCGGAAGAGATGGCTATGTATGAGGTTAAAAGGAGAGAAACAGAGGCGAAGATTCTTGAAAATAAAGCTGACAAGGTAAGTACGTTGGCAGAGATTACTCTTTTACGCCAGATGGCGTGTAGTTGTTCGTTGGTTGACAAGAAATGGAAGCTACCAAGCAGCAAAGTGCTTGCGTTCATAGACTTGGCGGAGAGTCTCAACGACAGCGGTAATCGTGCGCTTGTTTTCAGTCAGTTTACCAGTTTCTTTGAAGAGGTGAGAAAGGCGATGGATAAGGCAAAACTTCCATATCTTTACCTTGACGGAAGCACCCCAATGGCTATGCGTGAGAAGTTAGTAAAGGAGTTCCAAACTGGAAAATGTCCTTTCTTCCTTATCAGTCTAAAGGCTGGAGGATTGGGATTAAACCTTACGGGAGCTAACTATGTTATTCATCTTGACCCTTGGTGGAATCCTGCCATCGAACAGCAGGCTACTGATCGTGCCTATCGTATAGGGCAACAACAGGATGTAACGGTTTATCATCTTATTAGCCAGCACACTATCGAGGAGAAGATTCTACGCTTACATAAGACAAAACGTAATCTTTCAGACTCTCTTCTTGAGGGCTCTGATATCTCTCATGCACTGACACAGGAGGAACTGCTCGAGTTGTTGCAAGATAACAGATGAGATAGGAAAACGTGAGAACCTTGCATCTTATATCTATTATATGTTTAAAAATGGTTTACTGTCATTTTAACATTTGCTTATAACAGACTTAGAGCCAGTCTCTTAACATTTAGTTTTGCATGACAGGAATGACAGCAAACAAAATTCTTAAACCTATATATCCGTAAGTATTGATAAAGTGAGGGATGCACTTCAGCCTGTGCATCCCTCACTTTTATTATCAGATCCTGATAGAGAGAGAATCCTCTTACTTATTATCCATTTAGAAAGAGGCTGTCATTGTTGCGCTTTCTCCCACTCTTTCTCTATATCTTCTATTGTTATTCCTAACAGAATCATCTCGCGAAAGACAGAGGGAAGAGACTGTGTAAGGAATGTTTTACGCCGAGCTATTATAATTTGCTCACGTGCACCAGCTGAAACAAAGTAGCCAAGTCCACGCCGGTTATAGATAATCTCCTCACGAGAGAGTAGCTCGTAAGCCTTCACTGCAGTGTTGGTATTCACCTGCAGCATAACGGCATACTCCCGGACAGACGGTATTCGATCGTCAGCTTTATAGGTTCCAGCTATGATCTCATCACAAAGGCGGTCAGCCATTTGCTCATAGATAGCCTTATTATTTTCAAAATTCATAAGCCTTACTATTTAATCCACGCTTTGTTAAATATTTCTCCATCGGTTGTTGATAACCTGCAGATGTGTGTAGAGTTTGTAAGAACTCCAGTACATCAAGACTGTTAATCCGATACAGATGAGGTTGCTTATAACAGTGGTGAGTGCATTATCATCTAAGACAAGCTCGTAGTCAGTATGTTCGTAAAGGAGATAGGCAAAGGTCGTGAGACTTATTGCAATGCCGATAATGATGACAAATAAGCTGATTAGCGTCTTCAACCATGCAGCCTTGCGGAAGAACATACCACCCAAGAGTGCGAATGAATTGGTAAAAAGAACTATTTCTGCCCTAACCCATAATGGAGAACCTATTCTTAAACTTTGGCAGTATTCATACCACGTTGCGACCAAGGAAGCTCTTCCACCATAGAAAATAAGCATTGTTGTCAGCTGTTGCAATCCATCGGCAGCGATAAAGGCGATGGCAATAAGCAATGGATAAACCACGGAAACGAGTATGACACGTGCAAGGAACTTCTCAAGATTTGTGGCAGGCAACATCATTTCATTTATACGTTGCTGGCGTTTACCGAGGTCGCTGATAATAAATGTAGCTATTATGAAGAATGACATTGCAAATACTACACTGATAAAAGGTGAATTTCCCCATAACCTAATTCTTATATCAGTATCTGACATGGCAAACCAGTGAAAGAACGGAAAAAACATTATCGCAATGACAAAGAAACCTATGAGGAAACCAGCGAAGAGTTTGATGATAGAGCGGCGGCGAACAAGGATGAGTCGGCTCATTACTTTACCGAAGCGGTTTATATCAAATTTTTTCATATTTATATCCTCCTTATGTTTATTTAATTCTTGTTGTTTCATTCTTGATAACGGCTTTACCCCCTTCTATCATTTGTATTGGCAGACGTGTTGTTCCCGTGATCTTGGCATCTGTATTACCCATTATATAGAAGGATGCCGTGTCTGTGCGGTTGAAGTTTACGTCTAAGTCAGCATTCCCCGGAACAGCAAAGCGAGCTTTCTTGGCTGTCAGATTTCTGATTTTCAGGTCAGCATTACCTGCTATGGAGAAAGATGTATTGTCTATATGCCCTGAGTTCAGCCTTATTTTGCCATTCCCAGAGATATCAAAATTGGCTTGCTTAGCGGTTAGGCTCTTAATATTTATACCCATATCATCAGCTATGACAAAGTTCAATTGATTAATTCTCATCTTATTTATAGTAACATTACAACCAAAATCAGAATTAATTATCAGGTTATCAAGTGTAATAGAGTCTGAGAAAATAATCGGGTTAGAGCCTTGCAAATTTATGTGTGTTAAGTTGGGAGCAGTAATATAAAGTTCAATATTGCTATTCACTTTTTCCATGTTATAGGGAAAGAATAGCTGACCAAATGCAGTATCTGGGTTCTTTATTTGTACAGTCAATTTGCCATCAATGACATCAAAATCCAAATATGAAAGCAATCTTTCCTTTCCTTTTACCTTTATACTACATTTCTTACCTTGTATGATATGAACTGGAACTAATGCTGCAACCTCTAATTCCTGGAACTTTTCAACAGAAATATTCTTGGTTACGACCTTACCAAAGTCCCCTTTCTTGCGAATACAAGAACTGAAAAGGAATAGGCAAGCAGCGAAAACAAGGCTGAGATTAATTATTTTTCCAAATGTTGTCTTCATAATGATATTCCTCCTTTTTTATTTTAGTTTGCCTGTTGTCACTGCATTGAACAACAATTCAAGATTGATAGTAGTCTCATTGTCACCCGTCTGACGTCGAGCAATCACATTATTGCCCTGAAGTGATGGTTCAGCATAGAGTACTTCGTCATCCATCTCATTACTTTGACGGATGCTGAAGGTGTATTCAGTTGTGATTTCCTCAGTCGATGCGTTCATAAGGATTTGTGAGTTGTCAAGTATAATAATGTGGTCAAGCAACTGCTCAACATCATGCACCTGATGAGTAGAGATAAACAGCGAGGCGTCTTCTGCCATATTGCCAGCAACTACCTTACGGAAAAGTGCCTTTGAAGGAATATCGAGTCCGTTAGTAGGCTCATCCATCAAAAGAATACGACATCCTGTAGCGAGTGCAAAGCTCATATACACCTTCTTTTTCTGTCCCATAGAGAGTTGCTTAAAGTTGAGATCAGAGGACATCTCGAAGTCTGACAAGCACTTTTCAAGAACCTCCTCGTTAAATCGAGGGTAGAAGTCTTCATGAATCTTAGCATACTTACTGAGTGACATGTTGGGCAAGTCATACTCCTCAGGTACAATATACAGTTCCTCTAACATTTCTGGATAACGGCATGAAGCGGTGTAACCATCAACGATAACACTACCCTTCTTCGGTTTCAGAAGTCCTGCTATAAGATATAACAGCGTACTTTTTCCTGTTCCGTTCTTGCCTAACAGACCATAAATTCGGTTCTCATTGAGTTGTAGATTCAACCCCTCAAACACGTTGTGCTTGCTTTTAGGATAGCTGAAAGTAAGTTCATTTACTTGAATCATAAGGCTTTTCTTTTTAATAGATTGTTTTCTTTGATTGCATTTTTTATTCTCATTTTTTTAACCTAAAGTGTACTACTATAATAGTACACTGCAAATGTAAGACTAAAAATCAATACTTGCAAGGATTTTAGTAAAAAAATGATGAAAAGATAATCATTTTCTTATGACCAGCCTCCACTTAACAATCATGCTCTTTAGGTTTTCTAAGAAAAAAGATAGCCATATATAAATAAGGTATAAATGGAATAGAGTGACAACTACAAAGCACATTTTGTAATAACTTTTTCATTGTTTCATTTTCAATTCATGCTTAATAGCATTTGAATTAAGCCTTAATTGGCTTTCAAAAGACGCCCTTTTGGGGTCTAACTAACGCTCTTTAAGAAGCCAATTAAGCGCCTTTTAAAATCCAGCCTTATAACCACCAGAATATAAGGAAGTTACAAAGACAACATAAAACACACTTTTATACATTTCAAAAGACTTAAAAACGATAAATTATGTAAAGATATTTCGCACCTTAAAGGATAATACATTCTATCAAAGAATAAGCTATTAACCACACGCCAAAACCCAAAAAACAAATAAAAGACAGTTTTTAAGTGAAGTCTTTAATGAAAAGCACCATTTAAATAACAAGAAAATAGTAACTTTGTAAACATAAACAATTTACCGCAAAGTTTGAAACTCAACTGGCAAATGCTGCCCTTCCCATATATTCTTAACCGATTATTTGAGACGAAAAGTTCTCAATTTCGCATTAGAAAAGGGGTAAACGAGGGAGAGGCGCAACTATCATAAATAGCATTAAATTCAAAACAACAATAAATGAAGCATATATTCCTAAAAACAATCATACTTTCTCTGTCCCTATTGGCTGTTGCATGCAAAGGAGAGAAACAGAGGGGAGATTTCTCAACATTAGACAAACCCTTTGTAGAATCCTATAGCAGCGATAAGTCTGATGTCACCAACACATCTGATAGGAAAAAGAATACCAATCAAAAGAAGTCTTTTGAAGCAAAACAAGGTTTAGAGATTCCTATAGGGAAAGCTAATATTCCGTCTCTCCTACTTTATCGTGAGGGCTATACAACCTCATATAATGTCAACACACGTACACCTAATTGGGTGGCATGGCACCTGACAGCAGCTCACACAAACGGACCTATTAAGCGCAAGGGTATCAGCTTCCAAGCAGACGAAGAAATACCAGCACCACGTGTTGACACTTACGATTATATGAGTTCTGGCTACGATCGAGGACACATGTGTCCTGCTGGTGACAATCATTGGAGCCAAAAAGCAATGGAACAGAGCTTCCTAATGACGAATATTTGTCCACAAGAACCAGCATTGAACAGTGGTTTGTGGAATACAGTAGAAAAGCTCTGTCGAACATGGGCAGAGCAATATGGTGATGTTTATATTGTCTGTGGACCTATCTATTTCAATCGAAAGCATAAGACGATTGGAAAGAATAAAGTGCAAGTGCCAGAAGCTTTCTTCAAAGTTGTCCTCCGACTGAAAGACGAGCCGAAGGCTATTGGTTTTATCTGTAGGAACGCATCGGCTAAAGGACACAAGAAGACTGATTACGTCAATACAGTTGACGAGGTAGAACGTATCACTGGAATGGACTTCTTCTCACAACTACCTGATAACATTGAACAGGTAATAGAAAGCCAAACTAATATAAAAGAGTGGTATTAATGAGGAGTTAAAGACTTTAAGCAATGGTAAATGAAGAACTAAAATATAGGATTTTACAGAACTTCGGATTTGCTCCTACTGCCGACCAGCTACATGCCGTAGAGGTCTTTGCACGCTTTATGACCGACCGTGATGAGCGTGCTGTAATGATTCTCAGAGGTAGTGCTGGTACGGGTAAGACTTCCTTAGCAGGTGCAATTGTGCGTACAATGCAGGAATTACGACAGAAGGTTACACTTTTGGCACCAACGGGTCGTGCCGCAAAAGTATTCTCACTGAATGCCAACCAGCCTGCAGCAACGATTCATCGCTCTATCTATCGGGAAAAAGCATTTACAGGACTTGATGGGAAGTTTAATCTAAATGTCAATCTCTTTCATGACCGTTTATTTATGGTTGATGAAGCATCCATGATTAGTCTGGCATCAAATAATAGCACTTTCGGTAGCGGTTGCCTACTTGACGACCTTATCCAATATGTTTATAACGACCATAATTGCCGTATGTTGCTTGTTGGTGACAAGGCACAGCTCCCTCCTGTAGGTGAAGAAGAGAGTCCTGCGCTACGTTCAGATGTTCTCCGTGCTTATGGACTGACGGTCTATGAGTGTGATTTAAACGAGGTTCTTCGTCAGAGTCAAGACTCAGGCATTCTCTATAACGCCACCGTTATTCGCCAAATGATAACCCATGATGAGGTAACGCAACTACCAAAGATTCGTTTCAATGGCTTTGCTGACATTTCTATTGTACCAGGTGATGAACTTATCGAACGACTGGCTTCCAGCTATTCTGAGGTGGGAATAGATGAGACTATGGTCATCACGCGATCCAACAAACGTGCTAATGTCTTCAATCAAGGTATTCGAAACATGGTTCTTGGACGTGAGGAAGAACTGACAACAGGCGACATGTTGATGGTCGTGAAGAATAAGTATAAGAACAGCCCACCCCCATCACCTTCTCTCAATGGCAGCCCCAACAATGCTATAAATAATGTAAACAGCCTTACTACACAAGCGACAAGACAGGTTACGCAACTCCCTTCAGGAGGTGGAAAGGAGATAGAAAAACCCGTACTAACCTTCATTGCCAACGGCGACCGCGCTGTTGTGCGTCGTGTTCGCAATGTTCGCGAGTTCTATGGGTTCCGATTTGCCGATGTATCACTGGAGTTTCCCGACTATAATAACGCTGAAGAGGAGATGACAGTTATCCTTGATGCACTGATGACGGAAGCCCCTGCCTTGACTCAAGAGCAGAACGAACAACTCTTCCAACATGTGTTGGAGGATTATGAAGACATCCCTCTAAAGGCAGACCGCATGAAAAAGGTGCGCGAAGATGAGTATTATAACGCCCTACAGGTAAAGTTCGGTTATGCTATCACCTGTCACAAAGCACAAGGCGGACAGTGGGCACACATCTATCTTGACCAAGGATATATGACAGATGAGATGCTCACACCCGACTATATCCATTGGCTTTACACCGCTTTCACTCGTGCTACTGAACATCTCTACCTTGTCAACTGGCCCAAAACGCAAGTAGAATAAGCATTTGTAGCCGAAGTTTTAATCTCATTACATGGATAATAAACATTTCCATAAGACCTAAACAGCATAAAAAACATAATGGTGTGCATCATCTACAGAGGCTATTGACACAGAGTACACCTATGATGCAAAAGGAATATACTGCTCTTTTATCTTTATAATAAAACAATCTGGACTTAGCCTGAGTTGGTTTCATTTATTCCTCCAAGCCTTTCCACATGATTAAACCCGATTTAACAATCAGAAGACACTTATCATAGACGCTTACAGAAAACATTCTAATATGTATCTATCTATCGATTACCACATCTCCCACTGCCCTCTTTTAGAATTGTGTTGATGCCCAGCACATGTGGTGCGCATGCCCCGCACCATTGGTGCGAAGGCTTAACACCAGTAGTGTTGAACGCTTAATACAAGACGCTATGTTGTCAACAAGAAAACAAAATACCATTAGCATATATGAATACGACCATTAGCAAATAACAATTACTTGCTTAAATCCAAATCATTCAACCACACACCTTTATAGTTAAAACATGCTAAAAATAAACCAACTAAACGAAATTATACCTATCTTTGGCAAATATAGTCGTTAAAATTTTAATTCACTTAAGCTAAAAAAGATTATGAAGAAAGTATTTATTATGGCTATTGCTGTAGCAGCAATGACCCTCGCAAGTTGTAACAACGGTAAGACTAATGCGCCAAAGGCTAATGCAGACTCAGACACAACAGAGTCAGTTGCAACTGATTCAGCAACAACTGCAGCAGCTCCTGCCACAGCTGATCAGCTCATCGATCAACTTAACGAGAAAGTAAAGGCTAAGGACGATAAGGGTGTAGCTGCATTGCTTACAGCAGCACAGACCAAAATGGCTGAATTGGCACAGAAGGATCCAAAAGAAGCACAGGCTTATATTGCAAAACTTCAGCAGTGGATGCAGAGTAACTCTGAGAATATTAAGGCTGCTTTGAAGTCTTCTGGTAATGAAGCTGCTGCAAATGCAGTTGGTGCTGCTATTGACGCTGCTTCAAAGGCTGACCCAAAGGCTATTACTGAAGGCATGTCAAAGGCTAAGGAAGCTATGCAATCAGCATCACCTGAGCAGGTAGAAGCTGCTAAGAAAGCTGCCAAGGAAGCTGCAGAAAAGATGCAGGGCAAGTCTGGTGAGGCTGCACAGAAGGCTATGAAAGACTTAGGTCTTTAATATCATCCACCCCACTTCCTTCACAGCTTGAAGGAAGTGGGGAGATTATTCAAGTCGATACGATAAAGAAATCATCCAAGAGAAACACACTATCTCAAATAGTTTTCGTATCTTCGCACTATGATTAAGATTGAAGATGCACAAAAGAAGCAGGCTACAGTAATAGCCCGTTTGATTATGGAGGCTATGAACCACGAGTGTTGTCAGTGGTTTGCAGGCCCTAACCACACCTTAGAGGACTTTCATCAGCTAATGACAAGATTAGTGGAACGTGAAGACTCGCAATATTCCTATCTTAATACACTTGTAGCAATAACAGAAACAAATAAGATTGTTGGTATCTGTGTTAGCTACGATGGGGCTAAACTTAGAGAACTAAGAAAGGCTTTCGTTGAAGGAGCTTTGGAGGCTTTCGGTTGTGACTTTTCTGATATGGATGACGAGACAACAGCTGGTGAACTATATATTGACTCACTTTGTGTTGACAATTCTTTCCGTGGACAAGGGCTGGCTAAGCAGCTACTTGAAGCTACAATAGAGAAAGGAAGAAAGATGAACCTCCCTACTGGATTACTTGTTGACACAGGAAACCCTCAGGCAGAACGACTTTATCACCATGTAGGATTCGTATATATGGGTGATAATCAATGGGGCGGTCATAAAATGAAGCACCTACAAAAGCCACTCTAAAATCACCTTTCAACAGGTAATAAGCATTATGCTGTAAGTAGAAAAGTACACCTTTATTTGCCTATCTCTCCCCTTTGTCGTATCTTTGCATATGCAATAGGTTCATTACCATCATGATTAAAAAGGGAAAGCGGTGTAATTCCGCTACTGTCCCGCAGCTGTAAGTTGTCTCTCATTGGTAAGCTGATACCACTGGTGAATATAAAACCGGGAAGGTGCTTGCCTACATTGGATAACAAGTCAGAAGACCTGCCATTGCAAGTCATTGCATCCCTCGAGGAAGGGCACTGCATAGAACCATTTGATTACAGAAAGAGATATGAGGCAGTTGGCTTCTTTCTTACTTTTATTGTGCCCACTCGGTGCGATAGCACAGACTATTGAATCTGACACAACACAAACCATAGAAGAGGTTGTGGTCAATGGCTTTCGCATTTCTGGAAATGTATTGGCAAGTTCGCCAGTACAGACGCTTTCACATGCAGATATGGAACGACTTGGCATCCGCGATATGGGTGATGCCTTGAAACGCTTTGCAGGTGTACAAGTGAAAGACTATGGTGGTGTAGGCGGTATGAAGACGGTCAACATCCGTGGACTTGGAGCTGGTCATACGGGAGTCGTTTATGATGGTGTTCAGGTAGGTGACTGTCAAAGCGGACAAGTAGACCTATCTCGCTTTACCCTCGATAATATCTCACTCATCAGTCTTCAAATTGGTCAAGACGACAATATTTATCAGAGTGCAAAGTCATATGCTTCTGCGGGAATGATTAATATTAGTACACTGCAAGGCTATACAGACCGTAATAGTCAATTAACAAGAAAGAAGACTCAGCTCGCGACAACCATCCGAACAGGTAGTTATGGTCTGTTCTCACCTTCCCTACTCTTCCACCAGCAGTTTTCACGCCTTGGTATTGGGGCATACGGAAGCTATGAAAGAGCTGATGGCGTTTACGCTTTCAAGTTGAAAAATGGTGTCAAGACTATCAATGAACGACGTAACAATAGTGACATTGAGACTTGGAGAGGAGAATTTAACCTTGATTATCAGTTCAATGACAAGCAAATACTGAAGTGGAAGTCATACGGTTTCACCTCTCATCGAGGCTTACCGGGTGCAGTCATCTACGATAACACCTACTCTGCTGAACGATTAGTAGACAAAAATGTCTTTACACAACTATTCTATGAGAACCAATTTAGCCAGCGTATCAAGTTGAAAGCAGCTGCTAAGTGGAATTATTCATGGTCACGCTACTCAGATGTGCCTGCCAGTGGCTATAAAGAAGATATCTACAGACAGCAGGAAGCATATCTAACAGCAACCTTATGGAGCGAGCCTTTACAAGGACTTCATCTCTCTTTGGCACAAGACTATGCACATAATCACCTTTCAATGTCGCTTTCACAGGCTGCAAACCCCACACGTAACTCTCTGTGGACAGCATTGGCAGCAAACTATCGCATAGGTCAATTCACATTCAACACATCACTTCTTGCAACGAATATAACGGAACAAGTAAGACTCGGTAATGCCTCTGACGGCTTCCATCGTCTTTCGCCAGCCTTCAGTTTACAATGGAGAGTCTTACAAGACCTTCGTTTCCGCTTTGGATATAAGGATATCTTCCGCACGCCAACACTCAATGAACTTTACTATACAGGCATTGGCAATCGTCGATTAAACCCAGAGAAGTCACGTCTATGGAATCTTGGTGCAACCTATTCTCACACCTTCAATCACACCCTTCAGCTTTCGTTGACGGCAGATGGATACTTCGGTAATGTCACAGATAAGATTATTGCAGTACCAAAGATGTTCTACTGGCAAATGATGAATGCGGGTAAAGTGCGACAATTAGGGCTTGACATCTCCGCTAATGCCGAGAAACGATGGGGCAAAGACTGGACTCTCAGTGTGACAGGAAGCTATAGCATGCTCAATGCAACCGATAGAACTAATCCAACCGATATTTACTATGGACACCAGATAGCTTATACTCCACGCCATTCGGGTTCAATCAGTTCGCTGCTACATACCCCATGGCTGGACTTAAGCTATAATCTACTGTTAATGGGTGAACGTTATTCGCTGGGATATAATATTCCTAATAACCGTATGGCAGCCTTTACCGACCATAGTATCACGATTTCAAAGGATATAAACTTCCTCAAACAGGAACTGCATCTACAGTTTGACTTACGCAACCTTGGTAATAAAAACTATGAGGTTGTTCGCTTTTATCCTATGCCAGGAACAAACTGGCGACTCTCAGTAAGTTGGAAACTCTGAGGAAAAAGTAGCAAAAAAGCAAAAGAGGAATGTGCAAAAATAATAAGAAAGAGAACAAAACAAGATAACAATAAATTATAAACAAAACAACAAGAAAAATGAAAAAGAATCTTCTTACACTTGGTGTTATTCTTATGTCAGCACTTACATTTACGGCTTGTAGTGATGACAATGACTTTACTTACACACAGCCAGCAGTATCTAACACAGATGTATATGTTGCTTGTGCTGGTAACTGGAATGCAAATGATGGTACAGTGGGTATTCTCGACTATAATAGCGAGTCACGTCCAACTGCACCATACATCTACAGTGATGCTTATAGAACTCAGAATGGTATCGGAATCGGTGATGCACAGGACTTAATTGTCTTTGGAACTAAGCTTGTCGTTACTTGTACAACCTCTTCAAAGGTTGAAGTTTTGGACCGAATGGGTAAGAAAGAACAGACAATTAAGTTGCATAACGCCAGCCCACGCTATTTGGCAACAGATGGTAATTATGTTTACTTCTCTGCTTACAATGGTAAGGTATACAAGATGAACCCTAACAACCCAGTACAGTCATTGGTTGACTCTGTAGAAGTAGGCGATCATCCAGAGGCACTTTCTGTTGCTAATGGTAAACTTTATGCAAACATCTCAGGTTATGGTAAAGGAAATACTGTAGCTGTTGTTGACTGTAACTCATTTAAGAAGACAAAGACACTTACCGTAGGTAAGAATCCTTATAACCAGAGTATTGCTGTTGGTAATGATGTTTACTTTGTATCAATGTTCAACAATGATGATGCTCTTGTACAGAAGATTAATGCTAAAAACGATGAGGTTAAAAAGCTCTTCAAGGCAAGTTCAATTGCATACAGTGCTAAGAAGAACGCACTCGTATGCCTATATGCTACCTACTATGATACTAATAAGCGTTTCTTTATCTATGACCTTGCAACTGGAAAGGAAACCGACCTTGATATGACAGGCCTCAAGAATCCATCACAGGTTAATGTTGACCGTTATGGTAACATCTATGTTATAGATACCCCAAGCTATACAGCACCAAGTGAAGTATTCTATTACTCTCCAGAGGGCAAACTCATTCAGGGAAAAATTGTAGTTGGATATAGCGCACAGAACGTTCGCTTTGCCAACTAAGAAAAATAATACAGCCTGACTTTATGACTTAAGTAAAGCGTCAAACTCATCATAAAGTTTTATACAAAACACAGACACTATAAGGTCAAGGCTGTATAAAACTCGCTATAAACGATAAATAGGAGGTGCATGACTTGTGCATCTCCTATAATTTTATCGTAGTAAAACACGATAATAGCTCTTCCCACCTTACAAATAACAGATTGTTTTCAAAGCTATAAACCATTCTAATAATTGGTGTTAAGCCTGCGCACCATTGGTGTTAAGCCTGCGCACAATATGTGCTGAGCCTCCACACAATGATAAAGAAAGGGAAGAAAGCTTAATGATCGATTTCTTTTCATATAGAGAAAGAAGCATAATGATAAGGTATGCTTTCAATGTAAGAACTATCCCTTAACACTTTTCACCAAAGGCAATACTGTATTTGTAATACGCTATTCTATTTCATCCCGTATCTCTGCTTTTCTATAACAAAGCAATTTCTACAAAATAAGTTTTCCTGTCATTCCTATCATCTAATTTAACCATGCAACCTACTGATTTACAAAACATTTAAACAAAGTGTTAAAAGTGACAGCAAAACAAAAATAAAACTACTTTGTTGCATTTTCGTAAGATGGAAAAGATTCTACTTCTTACTTTACCTCTCATTTCCTAAAGAATAGAATAAGCCCTCACCTATCCACATGATTATATTCAGATTGGACAGATGAGGGCTTATGCTACTAAAATATAGTATTTTAAGAGTTAGCGATTAAAGCGGAGTGGTAAAAATATATGTACGCATAATCCAGTATGAAAGGATACCAGCAATATAACCTAAGAAAGCAATCCACGTAATGCGCTTCATATACCAGCCAAAGGTAATCTTCTCAAGACCCATAACAACAACACCTGCTGCAGAACCAACGATGAGCATTGAACCGCCCACACCAGCACAATAAGCAAGCAACTGCCAGAAGATACCATCCACTGCCATATCTGGCTCTATTCCAATAGGATACATACCCATACTACCAGCTACGAGCGGAACGTTGTCAACAATAGCTGAAAGTACACCGATAATACCAGTCACAGCATAATGATTGCCATTGAAGGTTGTGTTCAAACCACTACCTAACTCCTTCAACACACCTACTTCCTCCAAACAAGCCACAGCCATCAAGATACCAAGGAAGAAAAGGATAGTAGACATATCGATACGACTCAGCAAACTACTTACACGCTTTGAGAACTGAATCTCATCACCTCTTTTCTTATGAAGATTACGATAGAATACTTCTGTCACAGTCCATAAAATACCCAACACGAGCAAAATACCAGCAAAAGGAGGTAAATCAGTAAAGAAGTGGAACAAAGGAACAGAGCAAAGACCGCCTACACCGATTGCAAAGACAACCTTACGCTGGAATCCATTAAACTCCAAGACTTCGCGATCACCTGACATATCGCTTGACATATCATCATACTGGATATTACCTTTCAAAAGCATCTGAAGCAAGAATGCTGGTATCAACATTGAAACTAATGAAGGAATAAATATCTCACTGAGTACGCCACCTGCAGTTATCATACCTGCATTCCACAACATAATCGTGGTTACGTCGCCAATTGGAGAGAAAGCTCCACCAGAATTAGCAGCAATAATAACTAACGAAGCATAAATCATTCGGTCGTGCTTATCCTGTACAAGCTTACGCAAAATCATAACCATCACAATACTTGTCGTTAGGTTATCAAGGATAGCAGAAAGGAAGAAAGTCATAAAGGCAATCTTCCACAACAGACTACGCTTTGTCTTAGACTGCATTACATTCTTTACCCAGTTGAAACCACCGTTCTGATCAACGATTTCCACAATCGTCATAGCTCCCATAAGGAAGAAGAGTGTGGTAGCTGTATCGCCTAAATGCTCCGTTATCAAAGTATTTACAAACGACACAACCTTATCACCTGTTCCCGTAAAGTCTGGGTGCATCAGCTGAACTAACGGTGCTGGATCAAACATGTAAAGTGTCCAGCAGAAAACAAACATCAATAAGGCAACTGCTGCCTTGTTAACCTTAGTAAGGCTCTCCATTGCAATGAGCGCATAGCCCAGCACGAAGACTACAATAATCGCAATTGTTAGTGTAGACATAAATGATTATAATTTCTAATATTTTATTAGTGTACAAAGATACGCAAAAGATATGAGTTGCCTATAAAGAATTGAAATTAATTCTAAGAAAGATAGACTTATTTGGCAAATTGTAGTATATTTGCAAATAAAGCAAGAAGTAAGAGGTCGAAAATAACCGAACGATAGATAAAATTATGGAAAAGAAACATCTCAACGTTGTCTGCGCTGTTATTCATGACGGTGATAAGATTCTATGTACACAGCGATTGCGTAAAGGTCCTAATTACATTGCTGAACATTGGGAGTTTCCAGGTGGTAAAGTCAATGAAGGAGAAAGTGATTACGAGGCTTTGCGTCGTGAAATACTTGAGGAAATGGACTGGAACATCTATGTCGGAGCAAAACTTGGGAGTGTTGAATATGACTATCCAGACTTTTCAATCAGCCTTACTGCCTATGACTGTATGGCACATGACAATGATTTTAAGCTTCTCGAACATATTGATTCCTGCTGGTTGAAACCAGAAGAGTTCTCAAAACTCGATTGGGCAGAGGCTGATGCGGCACTCATCAAACAGCTTTGGAAATAATAGTAAGAAGTTTGTCTTTGCCTATTTCTACTTTTAATCATTTAATACGATTTACCATCGTCTATCAACAAACAAAACAATGAACAAAGAGATACAATCACTTGTTAATCAACTTAATGCTGCATCCGACGCTTATTACAATGGTCGTGACGAACTTATGACAGACTATGAATGGGATGCAGCCTTTGATAAGCTAAAAAAGTTAGAAGAAGAAACAGGTATTATACTCCCCGATTCTCCAACACAAAATGTATCTGCCGATAATGTTGCTGGTAAAAAAGAAGAACATGAGTTCCCTGCACTCTCCTTGGCAAAAACTAAGAAGGTAGAAGACCTTGCTAAATGGGCAGAGAATAGACCTATATGGCTCTCATGGAAGTTGGATGGATTGACACTTGTTGTTACATACGATAATGGTAAACTGACAAAAGTTGTCACACGTGGGAATGGTCATATTGGCACCAATATTACTCATCTTTCTACGGCTATTGATGGTATCTTGCAAACCATTCCCTACAAGGGACATCTTGTTATCCGTGGTGAAGCTGTCATCAGTTATCCTGATTTTGAACAGTTTAACATGGAAGCAGAGGAAGAATATGCTAATCCTCGCAACCTCGCATCAGGCTCACTCACACTGAAAGACATCAATGAAGTAAAAGCTCGCCACTTGCGTTGGATTCCCTTCACACTCGTTTATACAGAGGAGGAGATAAACTCTTGGGGCGGACGCATGGAGTGGCTTGAACACCAAGGTTTCAGAATTGTCGACAGAGAGCTCATCGAACAACCAACCGTTGACAATATAGAAACTGTCATACATCATTGGACAGAAAGAGTCACTGGCGCAAGTACATCACCTTTCCCCTACCCCGTTGATGGTTTAGTCATCACTTACGACGATACCGTCTACGCTGCAACAGGTTCTGTCACAGGCCATCATGCCACACGTGCAGGCTATGCCTTCAAGTGGCAAGACGAGAGTGCTGATACAGAGTTAGACTATATTGAATGGTCATGTGCTGCTTCAACAATCTCGCCAGTAGCTGTTTTTCGTCCTGTAGACTTAGAAGGAACAACCGTTAAGCGTGCTTCCCTTTGTAATATCTCCGAATGTGAACGATTAGGGATTGGTGATAAAGGAACAAAAATAGCTGTTATAAAGGCAAATAAAATTATTCCGAAGGTTATCAAAGTCATTGAAAGCGTCGGTACCTTCCATATTCCTACGACTTGCCCAGTGTGCCATTCTGAAACAGAAGTCAGCGAAAGCGAAGTCAGCGGAACACGCACACTACACTGTACCAATACACATTGTCCAGCTAAACAGCTGAAGAAGTTTGGTAGATTTGTATCAAAGGAAGGTGTAAACATTGACGGACTCTCTGAACAAACCGTACAGAAGTTTATCAATCTTGGATGGGTTCGTGAATATGCCGACCTTTTCCATCTTACAGAACATGCCACAGAGCTGCGTACAATGGAAGGTTTCGGAAATAAGAGTGTCACTAAGTTATTGGCTGCTATTGAAAAGGCTCGTAATGTTGAAGCACGTCGTCTGCTCTTTGCTTTAAACATTCCCCTTGTTGGACAGGATGTTTGTAATCGTCTTTTATCAGCTTATCCATTGGAGGAACTTATTAAGACGGCTACAGAAAGTACTGCAGAAGATGTCTTCTCAACGATTGCTGGTATTGGACCAGAGAAGAGTGCAAGCTTTGTGCGCTGGATGAAAGATACTGATAATCAGTCTATGCTACAGCATCTGCTGGTTGAGCTAAATATTAGTCAACCTTCATCAGCACCAACTGGTGATAGTTGCCAGGGATTAACCTTCGTCGTTACAGGTGATGTTCATCATTACAAGAATCGCAACGAACTGAAAGCATACATAGAAAGTCAAGGTGGTAAGGTAACCGGTTCTGTTTCTAAATCAACGAATTATCTTATTAATAATGATGTAGAAAGCTCTTCTGGAAAGAATCAGAAAGCAAAGGAACTCTCTATTCCGATTATCTCAGAAGATGAATTCATAGCTCGCTTTACACAAGTTACAGCACCAGAAACACCTTCACAACCAACAGAAGGAAGTCTATTCTAAGATATAGATTCTATAAACAAATAAAGAGGGTGTATCAAAATGCAAATGACCATTTCTATACTCGGTTTTGAGTAAAGAAATGGTCTTTTCTTTAACTTTAGAAGAATCTTACATATAGATTGAAAATGTCAAGTTAATGATTTGTGTTTTGACACATCCCCTATGTAAAGATTAGAAAGTCACAATCGTTCGTCCGCTTATGGCTCTGCAATCTCTGGTCCTGATTGAGAGTGATTCTTAGCTGGCTTCTTAGTTTCTTTGTCAGGTGCAGCAACACGCTCGTAGCTCACTCCAGTAAGTGTAAAATACTTCTTTGAGGGAGTGAGATGTACCACAGGTTTCGTGATATGAACCTTTGGGTTGAACTCTGCTTTTCCCTTCTCAACCAATTTACTCTGGAAAGAAGGTGTAAGTGTCCCGATGTCTCCGAAGTCTACAATGTCTCCGTTCTCAACGTGTTTTTTTGCTATCTCGGCTGCAAGTCTGAGAACAGCCTCAACTTCTGCACCTGTGAACGTTGTGGCGTGTGCTACTTCATCACAGAAACTACGATGATCAACTCTCTTTCGTCCTGTAGGATGTGCCTGCACAACGATTTTCCCTTTCAAATTTCCAACTGTTCCTTTACGCTCCTTTAGCGTATAGGCAATAGGTCTGTTCGCCATAGTAATTAGTGTTGCCCCCGATTGTTAAGCCTTTGGAGGCTGGGGCTTTATCCTCCTCAACTTGTTCGTAGATTTATATCACAAAGGTAAGAAATTTCTTGACTATCTCCAAGAAAGGCACATACTTTTTTTGACACTTATCAACCCTTTTTCGCAAAAGGGTCCACCTATATGAGTAAAACTATCTACCCATTATCAGAAAAGGGTCTACCTTTTCTATTAAAAAGGTCTACCTTTTTCGCCCAAAAGGTAGACCCTTTTAAAAGAAGTCGTCAAGTCTTTCAACAAAGAAGCTTTGCTATTTGTTGAAATGAAGTGCGAAAGCCACCAAATATCTGCAATTATTCAATATTTCATTTTATATGTGCATGCTTTAATAATTGGAAAATTTGGAGAGGAGTTTAATCCAATCTTATTTGAATTTCTTGTCATAAATGAGTATCTTTGCAAAAACAAATTTCCTCATTAAGGAAGATTACAAATAAATAATAATTATGTCGAAGAAGAACCAGTCCAACAGACTTACAATTCAACAAAAAGATTCAAAGGGAGTTGTTGGTATTTTCGGGGCAGAAGCGAAGAAACATGACATGACTGTCGGGGAAGTTTCACATCTTGCACAGAAACAACTTCAGAAAAAATATCCACAATTGGAGTTTCAATATAGGACGAGTATTAAGAAGGAAGAGATCAACAAGGCTTTAAAGAAGATTGACCCAGAATTAGGAAAGACTCTTTTCGTCTCTAATTCAAATATTATCCCTGATGGAGGAATAGTTGAAGTTAAAGACGATAATGGAGAGTGGAGGATTGTGTTGGTTTCAGAGGCAAAACATCAAGGAAAAGATATTGAAAACATTAAGGCTGGTAAACTTGTTGGAGCAAAGAATGATCAAGATCTTATGGCTGCGGGTAATGCTATAGAGAGGTCGCATAAGAATATATCTGAAATAGCAAATCTGATGCTGGCAGAGTCGCACTTCCCTTATGTGCTTTTCTTGGAAGGCTCTAACTTCCTTACAGAAAATATTTCCGTAAAGCGCCCTGATGGAAGAGTTGTAGTACTCGAATATAATTCGGGTATGCTTAATAGATTGGATACTGACGGCTGCCAATTATGGGATGCCCATCAATAAGAATCTGTGTAAGAATAAGTTTGTCAAGCATAATGAAAAAACTATCATGCTTCAAGCAGCTTCCATTTATACACAGGGCAATGGTGAAAGATGGAAAGTCGATAAGATGCTTAAGATTATGCTTGATATCTCAAAGACATCTCTGCAAATGTTGGGACGCGATTTATTTTCCCAGTTAACTAAAAAGTAAGAAAACGAAATAGATATTGTC
>ERZ773087.362-NODE-362-length-35058-cov-4.438791_pt1 | contig 35058 bp, 26 predicted proteins | sample MGYA00511375_ERZ773087 | MGnify/ENA primary metagenome ERZ773087 (study PRJEB29015, sample SAMEA2737995) | human oral metagenome | biome: human oral; feature: human-associated habitat; material: dental | place: China | collected 2063 ...
TCCTAAAATTCTAAAGGATCTAGTTGAGGAGGTAAATTTTTATCAAGGAGGGGAAGGGTGAGCGCTTTTTGATTGTAAATGTATATAGCCATTTACAATAAAGTAGATTTTATATTTTTAAGATCAACTATATTCGTAGTATATCCCATATATTTTTATGTTATAATTGTATTGTATTACATAATTTAGGAATAAGATGCTAGATCAACTTTTTTTAAAGAGCAATGACCTTATAAGGTTAAACAATCATAAATTTAAAAGATACTTTATAGACTCCAAAGATTTATCTCATAGACTTATTGTTGTTTTAGGACAAAGAGGTATAGGCAAAACAACTACATTAGCTCAGCTAGCTAGTAAAAACAAAGATAGTCTTTATCTAAGCCTAGATGACATAGAGATATCAAACGATATAACCTCTATCATGAGAGAGTTTGTTCTAATTGGCGGTAAATATCTATACCTAGATGAGATTCATAAGAGTAAAGACATATCGGCTGTATTAAAATTTGCCTATGATAATTTTAAAGAGTTAAACATAGTAGCTACTGGCTCATCTGCTCTTGAAGTGTTAAAAAGCTCTCATGATCTAAGTAGAAGAGCAATAGTATATAAGATGAGCGGAATGAGCTTTAGGGAGTATTTAGGACTAAGATATGGTATAAATTTAGAAGCGGTTGAGCTTAAAGATTTGCTTGCAAGTCATCAGGAAATAGCTGTTGATATTATTAATACCTTAAAACAAAAAGAGCTAGCCGTCATTAAGCTTTTTAGAGAGTATCTAAAGGTAGGCTACTATCCATATTATAACGATATGCCAAATGATACTGCCTTTTATCAGACCCTTAAACAAAGTATAGAAGCTACGATAGATAGCGATCTTTTAAGCATATATCCAAATTTAAACGGCAACACGGCAAGAAAGCTAAAAATCCTAACTCATGCTATAAGTACAAATGTCCCGTATCAACCAAATTACTCAAGTCTAAAATTACTTGTTGATATAAGAGATGATAGAACACTAAAAGAGTATCTTGCTATGCTTGATAGTGCTGGGCTCATAAGACTTTTAATGAAAAACGAGTTAGCTATAAAAAATATGGACAAGGCAGATAAGATTTACCTTGAAAATACAAATTTAATGTATATAAATAGCCCAGATATAGGAAATGTTAGAGAGACATTCTTTGCCAATCAGCTTGGAAATATCACTGAAATTTACTCAGGCAAAAATGGTGACTTTATGGTTGGTAATAATTTTACCTTTGAAATAGGTGGAGCCAAAAAAGGCTTTGAGCAGATTAAGGATATGCCAAATTCTTTTATAGTGGCAGATGATATTGAAGTCGGGGTGAGAAACAAAATTCCACTTTGGTTGTTTGGGTTTTTATATTAGGAATTTATGCATGAGTAAGATAAACCAAATAGAACAAGAGTTATCTCAAATAGATGCCTCAAAATTTCACAAATTGATAAACACATATTTATCCAAGAAGTTTTCTTTTATGATTCATTCAAACGGTACAAAAATAGGCGAAGATAAACCTATTTCAGGGACTCCAGATAGTTTTGTAGCTCTAGAAGATGGGAATTATATCTTTGTAGAATGTACAACGCAAAAATCAGATATAGTGTCTAAATTTTTAAAAGATTTGGAAAAATGTTTTGATGAAGCAAAAACCGGTATTGGTATCTCTAAAATAAAGAAAGTTATTTTAGCTTGCAATTGCGATATTAAGCCTAATGAATTAGAAATTTTACAAAAGTATTGTAATTCAAAAGATAAATTATTTTTTATAGGAATTTCAAGTCTAGCAAATGACTTGTATGCAAACTATTCTAAAATAGTATATGACTTTCTTGGTGTAAGCATAGATACCGTGCAGATATTAGACGAGAGCGATTTTGTTACGGAGTATGAAAGCGGCGGCTATGCTACGCCACTAAATACGGTGCTGTGTTGTAGAGATAAAGAAGTGGCTAATATAGAGCTTGCTTTAAAGGATAGTCAAATAACATTTATAACAGGAAAGGCTGGAGTTGGAAAAACAAGATTAGCAATAGAGGTTGCACCTAAATTTGCTAAGGAAAATGGGTATAAATTTAAAGCCATTTTTAATAGAGGTGTAAATATTTACGATGATTTGATGGCGTATTTTAATGTTGAAGATGAGAAATTCTTAATATTTATTGATGATGTTAATAGAGTTTATCAAGCACTTGGATATTTGCTTAGCTCTTTTAACAAAAAAATTACAAATTATCAAATTAAGATAGTTGCTACAGTTAGAGACTATGCTAAGGATATTATAGAAAAAGTTCCAAGCAATATTAATTGCTCAGTTATTGAAATACAATCTATGGACAATATTTCAGTAAGTGAAATCATTTCTAAAAATTTTAAAAATATAGATCCTATACATAATGAAAAAATTTTAGAGATTTCACAAAATAATCCAAGAATGGCTTTTATGGCTTGTAAAATAGCTCAAAATGGATCTTTTGATGCTGTAAATAATACGTATGATTTATACAAAGAATATTTTAAAAGTGCCGACAATGATATAAATATTTTTGGTGATATTGACATTGGAAAAATAGTTGCGATAGCGGCATTTTTTAGAGTGATTGACAAGCAAAATGATAAACAAGTGGAAGTTATAAAACAAGCCTTTGGGGTTGATGTTGTTGCTATTTGGGATAAAATAGAAAAGCTTCATAGATATGAGATATTTGATATGTATGAAAATAGTGTCGTTAAAATATCAGATCAGATACTAGCATCCTATCTTTTTTATAAGACTGTATTTGTAGATAAAAGCCTAAAAATAAGTAGTTTTATAGTAAATTTTTTCCCAAACCATTTTGGCAAAATACGAGATGTTTTAAATCAAATATTACCGGTTTTTGATATCAATTTAATCTTAAAAGAGCTAAAAGATCCTGTAGATATATTATGGATAGAATATTCAGATAAATCATTGTTGTCGGGGCATGATAATAATCCAATAATAGAGTTTGTAGAAATTTTTTGGTATCTAAAAGAATCAGAAATACTAGAAAAACTACATGAAGAGATACAAGACTTAGAACAAGAGCATATAGATGTAAATAGTATTGATATTTTTAAACGTAGCGATAATAAACCAGATACTATACTATATATAATTTCTTTACTATCTAGAAGCAATGACGAAAATAATCTAAAGATTACAGTAGAGTTAATAGTGATCTATCTAAATAAAAAGCCAAATAAAATACATGAAGTTATTTATACTTTGGTAAAAGATTTTGGATATGAGCTTAATAGCTATAGATATGGATACAAAAAAGAAAAGATAGTTATGGATAGGCTTTGGGAGCTATCAAAAAATAGTGATAATTTGCTCTTAAAAAGACTATTTATTAGGATTGCTAGTGAGATGCTAGGCACTGACTTTCAAGATGCTAGATATCATGGTAGAACATTAAATTTATACAACTATACTCTTGTTCCAACACAAACTTTGAATGATTTTAGAAAAACTATATTTGAAAGGCTTGATGAGATATTTAAAAGTAGTTATTTTTTGGCCGACCTGGAAAAGTTTATAAACGCATATTCTCAAAAAACTAATATTTCAAAACGCAAAGACATACTAGAGCAAGATAGTATATGCGTGTTAAATTTAGTTACAAAATATTTTAATTCAACGATTTATAGACATTGTAAAATAGTAAGAAATTTTTTATCTTTTTTGGATGGAAATAAAATTTCATATGACAAAAATGTACAAACTGTATTTAAGCATAGTTATTTTGGTATAGATGATTTATTATGCCTAAATCCTTATAAACTAGAAGGCGATAACATTGAACAAAACAATGCATATATAAAAAATGAACTAATAAAATTTGCAAATAATCATAAAACGAAAGATGAGTGGATAGGGTTATTTAACGTGTGTGTAGAAATTTATAATGTTATTGATGACATAAATCCGTATAGATTTAGAATTAACTTTGGTATATTGCTTGAAATTTTATCAAGCAATGACTCAGGGCTGTTTATAGAAGTTTTGGATGAGTATTTTAAGCTAGGTGATCCATTTTTATTATATTTGGATCGCCGTATTCTTATAAAGATTTTAGGCAAAAATGGTGCTTTTGAGTTTATAGAAAAACAGAATTTTAAAGCAAAAGACTTTTGGAGATTTGGTATATTTGCGGCCATGGACGAAAACGATATCACTCAAAAAGATGTTAAGAATTTGCTTGATTTGTATAAAAGTACCGATATTACAAATATTCCACAATATTTTGACCATTTACAAAAGTATGAAAATATCAAAAAAGACATTACACTAAAAATATTAAAAGTACTTTGCAATAGAGCTATCAGCAATAACAAATTTTTAATAACTATTGAGATGTTTTTCTTCCAGTTTACCAACATGTTAGATAAATATATCAAAACAGATAAAAAACTGATAGAAACAGCATATTTTATGAGACTAAAAGATAATATAAATTTTGATCATGATGCCAACATCTTAAATAAATTTCTAAACTATGATTCTGATTTTATAAATAGATATATAGCTAATATACTAAAAACTCTTAGCAATCGTGTTTCTAGCGTTAATATGCATACAGATTTTTCCATCCTATTTGATAGAAAAGATTGCAATACAGTATTTTTAAAAATTATAGAAACTATACATAAAATCCCTGATAAGAAATTCGTTTTTGGAAAAGGAGAATTTCTAAAATCATTTTTTATGGGATTTCATTCACCATTACTAGATGCGCAAAAAATAATAAATATTATAGAACAATTTATAGATAAATATTTTACGGATAAAGAAAGGATGATTTTTATATCTAGACTTATCTGCGAGTTTAATAGCGATGAATCTGAAAATGCCAACATTGATACCAGGGCACATCTATACGCTTATATAATTTCAAAAAATAATGATTACGAGTTATTTAAAAGCCTAAAATTTGAGAAAAATTTAAGAATGTCCCATGGAAGCTGGGTGCCCGTAATACAAAGAGATATCAAATTTTATGAAAAACTAATATCTATGATGAATACGGCAAACTTATTAAAACACAGGACTTTTATTAACAAGATAATTGATGATTTAAAACGTCGTATTGATAGAGAAAAGAAATTTGATTTTATGGAAGATGAGCGATTTTATAGATATTAATTGGCAATAAAATAAATTAATATAGTTTTTTACAAAGTAAAGCTTCAACTAATTTAAATAGTAATTACAGACAAGGTGACTTTATCGTGCTATATTTGAAATTGGAGGGACTAAAAAAGGCTTTGAACAAATAAAGGACATACCAAACTCCTATATGACTGCCGATGATATAGAAGTCGGAGTTTGGAATAAAATCCTATTATGGTTGTTTGGGTTTTTGTATTAATACCTGCCTGATCAGATTAATTTTATTTATTTGTGCATATTAGTATTATATTCCTAAATATTAAAGGATAAAAGACTAGTGTGTGACAAGAAAAAGCAAACATATTGCCGTAATGCTAGCAGTTAAAAAGATATAGACTCTTAGTGATACTTGACCTTGTAATAGACATTCATGCTTTGCTGATGCTTGCCTTGCCTACCTTCTCAAACCATCATATCCTGACTTTACATTTTGCTCTTTGCTCTCTATCTCATTTGATTGTTGTGTTGATTGCTCCACTCCAAAGTCCTTATCAAGTCCTTGATCGTATAGCTCTTGCTTTGTTATTTTTAGTGAACCAAACAATATATGATCATTTGCTAGAGAGATCTTATCTGTTTTATAACGCTCCTTTAGCTTATTAAAACCTTGCATATCTTGCCAATCTTTCATATATGTTTTTATATTATAAATTAAGCCTTGGTAGTTAATCTTGGCTATATCCGATAGGTATTTTTTAAAGTTTTCGGTTCTATTTATAAAAGCTAAATAGTATCTATTTATATCTAGATGGTAATCGATGCCTTTTACGAAGCCTTCATATTCATTTTGTTTAAGTTCTAGCTTTTTAATGACGTCATCATTTAAAAACCCAGTTTTTATCTTTCTAGCTGCTTCATAAAATTTATCTCTAATGTAGATATATGGGGTATAGTGTCTATTTTGGTTAAAAGAGTAGGCTGTGTTTTCTTCTGACAAGTAAAGATATCTGCCACTCTTGCCAGAAAGTATTTGATGATTTTTATATTCTTTAAGCACAGCACTCTCGTCAAAGTATTCTATTAACTCTTTTATAGAAATCTTTGATGATATAGCTTGATAGCTTGCTCTTTTAATATGCGAGTTGGTATCTTTTGGTTCATGGCCAAGCTCATATTTTCTTAGATTTTGTAAATCTTCATATATGGCTTTAATATCCATATTATTAATATCTGTTTTTAAGCCAGCCTCTTCAATGGCTCTTGTATTATCCAAAGTTTTTCCTCTAATGCTTACAAGTTCAGATCCTGGCACTGGAGTGTAGTGAAATTTACTAGGACGCAAGCTGGAGTTATTTACTATGTTATATAACCCAAGCTCTCTTGTTATCTCTTTTATGTATTCATCATATTCATTTAAGCTTGGAGCATCTGTTGTGGGTATGATGAGTTTAAATTTCTCTACTTTTGTGTCTGACGCTTGATAGGTGGTTGGGTATATGAAGCCTTTTATTCCTTTACTTTGTAGTAAATTTTGAGCATCATTTGCAGTAAATTTTGAGTTATCTATATCATATATAAGTGTAGGAATTATGCTGTCAATACTGCTAGCTTCTTCACTTTTATCTTTGAAGCTTGCCACTGATATAGCTGAATAGTTTTTAAGTATTGATTTTAGATTATATGGCTCTATTTGTATCGTTTTCCAGCTATTTAACACTTGAGCTTTTGGGTCTTTATTTGGCGTGCCAAAGTCACTACTTACACTTAATGTTATCTTTGGCTCATTTTTATTAGCTTGAAGCTCTATAAGCATTTGCTCTAGCTCATTAACTACGTGAAATAATGCTCCTTTTCTACCATTATAGACTATCTTACACATTAGATCAGTTAGATTATAAGTCCCCTTAAAACCATCCACTCTTACTTTATATTTGTCATTTACCATTTCAGGTTTTGCGGTAATGTTAAATTTTGCATTGATCATAGGCAAAAATTCTCTTATATCCATTGCGTTAAGCCTCTTTGCTCTATCATGATAGTCTTTTTTGAAACTCTCATCTTCTTCTATCATTCTTAATAGATAATCAGCTGTAGAATTTTTAGCATCAGCTAGTAGCTCTTCAACACTTATATTTTGCTCTTTTGTATTTGCTTTTGGCTCGATCACCACATCTGTTTCTATCTTCATCTGCGTATCTTTTTCTTTGCCTTTTTTAACCTTTTGTGCTGCACTTTTAAAGCTTTCATATTGCTTTTTTAGTTGGTCTTCATCCATGTTTAAAGGCTCTATATTATTTAATCCATACTTGTTAGATAAGATGTCATTAACCACTCTTTTAAATTTCTCTGCTGATTTAGCCATAACAGCTTTTATTTGTTGCTTGGCTGCACCTTTTGTATATATAACTCCACCGGTTTTTACACTATGGGTAAATTTCATATTTTCAAAAGAGACTATTAGATGAATATGAGGCTCTCTTTTTAGCGGTTCGCCATTTTTATGTTTCTTGTTTAATGTTCTATTTTCTAGCGCCCCTTCTGGACGAGGAATATATGGTTCTTCTTTGATTATAGGCAGATGAGCTTCAGCATAAAAAAGTAGCTCATCTATGTCGTGATTTGGGAAAGTGAGCCTCAAAAAATCCATTATAAGCTCATCTATATTGCCACTTTCATATAGTTTGTTCCACTCCTCTGAAGTAAATGACAAGGATATATGATAGTAGTTATGTTTATTATTCTTTTTCTTGCTCTGGTGCCTTTCAGACATCTCGATAAGATCTAAATTTCCAGCCAGTGGCAATCTATCATCTTTTTCATCTCTAGTTAGCTTTGAATCTCTTTTCTTACCAGTTTTTAGATAATCAGCTATGCCTTTTTCTCCCTTTGAGATCTTAACTATCATATCTACTCCTTATTAGGCTTAAAATTTCAGTTAGCACTGATTGAGTTTTGTACAAATCTTCTTGTGCTAGCAGTATCACTTCTAAAGCTATATTACCACTAGTCTTATGGGCTATATTTAGTTTCTTTGCTATTTGATTAATGTTATTAAAAGGTCTAGCAAAATTTGCAATTATTGCTGGATATAGCTCTTTCTTTTTTATGGATTCAGAATTTATAGTGCCATTATCTATAAGATAGGAAATGATTTCTGATTTTGATATTTTTAGTTCTCTAGCTATATCAGATAATTTGCTATTTTGCTGAGAGGTGATCCTTATAGAGAGCGAGATGAAGCGTTTTAACGCTTCTTATGTCTCGCATTGTAGCCCTCGGCAGAGCAAGATTATACAAGGTATGAAAACGAAGTGTCATACATTGTATGTGTCTTGCTATTAGAAAAATTTGTTTACTGCTGAACATTGCTGTCACCATTTGTGTTTAGCCATTTAGTAAAATCTTCGCTAGCTTTTTGACCATCTTGGTTGTAGATATGAATGATAAAGCCTTTAAGATTAGACACGTTATAAAGTGCTTTATCTAGCCTATTTTGTAGCGCAGCTTTGGTTTCATTTGTCTTATAGCTATCATAAAACAAGTAGCCCAAAAAGAAGGCCACTTCTATAAATAAAAAGGCAATTAATGCATATACTATCTTTTTCATCAAAGAGCTAAAAGATGAGTTAATCTTTGATATAGTTTTATCTGCACTCTTTAGAGTATTTTGAAAGTTGTTTTGAATCTCTTTTGTTGCATTTATAAGTTCAATACCTCCTTGCTCTATAAGTTCTATTTTTTCTTTAAAGCTTTTATCAAAGCTATCTGCGGCTTGATTAAAAAGTTCAATATTATTTCTAATATTTTCACTAGCCTTATTGCTCATTTCGATATGTTCTTGTAGAGCAATTACGGCATTTGCCGCAACTGCTGTATCGCTACTCTTGATTGTTAGTGCCATTACTTAGCTCCTCATCGTTGTTTTCGTCTTCTTTAACCTCAGGAATTTGATCTGTATGAGAGGTTTGATGTGTGTCTTTTGCATCATACTCTTTCTTCCATTCGGAAAATTCCTTATTTGATAGCTTGATGTTAAAACGATCTTTTATTACTAGCCTACACTCTTTGATCGTAGCTTGTTGTGGAAACAAGACTTCAAAGCATGCTTGTTTAATCTCTTCTTTTTTCTTGTTTTTTCTAATGATTTTTAAATCATTTAAAAGTATTCTTTTGCTAGCCATATTTTTTCTCCTATAGCTTTTTAAATTTTACAAAGACAGCAATAGCCGTCTCACCAAATAGACATACCTATAGTGTGTCTAATAAGCTCAATATGGTTGGTTCTAATGAAGTTTTTTATTTAAGTAGTTTAAAAGTAGAGAACAATTACAATAAGAGTGTCACCAACTTAATGTAGAAGCTCTCTTTTAAATACTTAAAATATAGCTTCTACTTTTAACTAATTTTAATCATCTTAATCTCCTTTATTTTTAAATTTGTGTATATTATAAGATATTTTTATGGCTAGATTGTTTAAGTGGTCAATAATTGTTGATTTTTGTTTCAGAAGCACGATATATCAATGGGTTTTTGCTTATAATTGATTACATAGCATAAAAATACTTATAAATTACTTAATGCTAGTATTTATATGAGGAATCGAAATAAATATCTTAAAATTACAGACCAAAAGTGACTTTTTTTTGAGTAGAAAAATGAAAATATTATATTAATATCACATATATTTTTAAATTACCAAATAAAAAAATTATTGCATCATCATCAATTGCGTACCAAATACTCTCCAAGAAAATTCTCAAATTTTGCCTTTTAGATATTTTGGATCTTTTATTTTTATAAGGCTCAAGATAAGTTAAGCGGATTCTCTCTTATCAATTTCAACAGTTTCTGATATAAGTTTTCCTGTGTAGTTTTAGTATTATATCTAAATTTAACACAAGTTTAAATTTTTAAAATATTCTATTGTACGTTCCAGCCCGTCTTTGATACCTATTTTAGGTGTCCAACCAAGTAGTTCTTTTGCGAGAGTAATATCCGGCTTTCTCCTTTTAGGATCATCGGACGGAAGTTCTTTGTATATGATGGGTGATTTTGAATTCGTCAAAGATATAATTATATGTGCTATCTCTTTTATGCTATATTCTTCTGGATTGCCGATATTTACTGGGCCCATTATATCTGTGTTCATAAATTTCACAAGCGCATCCAACGTATCGTCAATATAACAAAAGCTTCTCGTTTGCGACCCGTCGCCAAAGATCGTTATGTCGCTATTTTTAAGAGCTTGCACTATAAAATTACTGATTACTCGTCCATCATTTTTAGCCATATTTGGACCATAGCAGTTAAAAAGACGCGCAATTTTTACGTCGACATAATATTGCTGCTTATAACTACTGCACAAGGCCTCGGCAGCTCTTTTTCCCTCGTCATAACAAGCTCTAATACCGATAGGATTTACATTCCCCCAGTAGTCCTCTTTTTGTGGATGCTGCTTTGGGTCGCCGTATACTTCACTGGTTGAGGCTTGCAATATCTTCGCTCCGTATTTTTTTGCAAGACGCAAACAATTTGTTGCGCCAAATACACAAGTTTCAATAGTCTTCACAGGATCTGCTTGATATTTTACGGGCGAAGCCGGACAAGCTAGATTATAAATTTCATCGATAAAATAATCAAACGGCTTAGTAATATCATGCTCTATAAGAGTAAAATTTGGATAATTTTTTAGATGGGCTATATTCTCGCTCGCTCCAGTACTTAAGTCATCAAGACATAGCACATTATGATGCTCTTTTACAAACCTTGTGCATAAATGAGACCCGATAAAGCCGGCCCCACCGGTAACTAAAATAGTTTTATTCATAACGCCTCTTGTATTTATCGTATATTTGTTTCCATGAGCTAGAAATTTTCTCTTTAAATGGCGCCTTTTCACATCTTGGGATAAAGTCGCCTCGGTTTGATGCGTAATCTTTAAAATTCCCGCAATATTTACAAAACTCCTTAAAATGCTCTTGTAGCTTTTCGGCTGTTACTTCTTTTAGACTTTTTACCCCCTTGTTGCCTTCCAAAACCCTATCAATACTACCACAAACAGAGCAACCGTAATAGCCGTTTTTATTTAGGCCTATACCACAATAAGAAGCAACCCAGCAAGCTGTAGAGTAGTCAGCATCTTTGAAATTTATATCATCAATCGGTGCGTCGTTAAAAGGAGTAAAATAATCAACCAAATTTTTAGTTTTAAACGAACCATAATCGATCCTAACGTTTTTAAATAGCTCGGCTTGTTTACAAAGCTCTTTTGCTTGTTTTGTAAAGCCATTTGAAACAACCTGAATAATAACATCAGAATAAAAACTATCCGCATACTCTATTTGTAAAATTTCAACAATACACAAAAAATCTTTATGCAAAGTAGGCTCGCCACCCAAAATATTAATAAGCTTCCATTTTTTATCTAAAAATTTGCTCTCGCTAACAAAATGCCTTATATCATCGATCGTCATGACCTCAGCCGAGGGTGCGTGTCCGCAAGATCTATTGCACCCCTTGCATTTTAGATTGCACTCGAATGTTATATCGATTTCGATCATATCCAAATTAGAAAGAAACTTTTTTCGCCCTTTAACTACGTCTTTTGGCGATAGTGGCGGTTTTTGTAGTATCTCTTTTATGGAGCGTTCTTTTAGCTCTCTATTTGCGTCTTTCTTATCATAATCACGCTCGTAATAGTAGTTAATAAAATCCATCTGCAATGGTGACGAACTCATTTCAACCATAGGAACCATCATGGCGTAGTCATCGCACTTTTCTATCCATTTATTCTTACTTAGCTTTACTTCTTTGTCCTCATACATAAAATAAGAAAGCGGAATAGAGTCAAAAAGATATTTTTTAAATGTTTTTAGATGTTGCCATACATTACCACCGGTTTTTCGAGGTTCCATAAAATTTATCGGATAACGATAGTGTGGCCCAAGTCTATATGTTTGATGCACACGCCCGCAAGTCATATCTACGCCCCACATATCGTACTTTTTATAAATATCAAAAAGAGCTTCTTTGCCTATTAGCGCATCATCAGCATCAACACATACTATGATCGATCCTGGGTTATCGCAATAATAATGAATTGCTAGATATTCGCACTGCATTTTTGTTTGCAAGGTGCGACCTTTGATAAAAGTTACCCTATCTTTATATGGCTTAATGATTTGCTCGATAAATATCGAAATACCGGAGTTTGAGCAATCGTCATAAAAAATAACTCCGAATTCTTGAAATGTTTGACTAATCAAAGAAAACCACATGCGTAAAAATTTATGGATAGACAAATCCTTAAAACAAGAGAGCACTATCATCTTTTCACTACGCTTAGGCGCACACCACTCATAAAACGACCCATTGCAATCAAACTCGCCAAACTGTAAATTTGGTATACAGCCCTGCTCCACTCTATCTAAGATATTCATCCAGCTATAAGCGTTTGTTTTTCGGTAATTTTGCGGATGGATATAGTAGCTGCGCCTATCTCCGCCTCTTATAGAGCAAAATCCAGTATCTTTTTGCAGTTTTTCTAATGAACGGTACCAAGTAAGTTGTAATTTTAAATTTTCATCAATCGCATTTGGCAGAGACCTAACGCTAAAAAGTCGCCTTTTATCAAAAAGCCCCATTCTAACTTCTGGCACAAAACCGCCGTTTTCAAAGCCAAAATAAGCCTTGGATTCTTGATTATAGATATTAAAACCGACAAATAAGATACTTTTATTTTTTTGAATTTCGCTTATCATATTGGTTAAAAATGAGTGGTTGATATCTAACCTACCGATAAGCACATCGCTATCCATCTGTAAAACATAATCCCCTTCGCATTTTTCAAAGGCGTAAAGCTGTGAGCTTATGGGGATATTTGTTACAGAGTGTGTTTGATTAGTTTCAATATTAAACCACTCTTTGTTTATCCTGGCCGTTTGGCTAGTATCATAGATCACAAACCTATCAATTATGCGTTTTTGACGTAAATTTTCAACGATATTTATAAGTTTTTGAAGGTCGGCATTGTCTGTAAACTGCCTAGCAAAATCATCCTGTTTCGTATCGATAGAAACTACGACTTCATAAAAACCGTTTGGGCAAGAGAGTTGCTTGACGATGTGTTTAATGTTGGCTTCTATCGTCTGAACATCTTGCGCGCATGTTTTTATAAGCAAGGAGACTTTCTCTTTTATTGGAGTTAAATGTTTATAACCAATGGCGATTAGTCGCGGTTCAAAATCGTTATTTTCATTTAAAATAATATCGGAAATTTGAATATCACAAAGATATAGATTTTCTTTTATTTTTGAAAAAAATAAGTCCTCAAGATGCGGGAGCGTTTTTGCATTATAAATTTCATACTCTAAATTTGAAAATTTATTTATTAGCATATCTTGAAATGCTATTTTCGACTCTGCAAATATTATACTAGAAAACACTTCGTTTATAAATTCACGCGCACCCTCTAGTTGGGGTAGGTCAAAATTATTAACCGCGCTTCTTTGCAGTTTTTTTAATTGCGGATTATTCTGCTCATGTAAAAATAGATACATTCTAATGCATGCATTTAAAAATAGATTATCGCTATAATATACGCTAGCGTCCATATCGACTAGTTTTAAATTTTCGCCTACTCGAATAAAATTCTCTTTTTTGCAATCCTGTACTATAATCTTTTTTTGCCAGCACTCAGTCAAAAATAAAATAATATCTTTTTGCGTAAATTTATCCACTGGAGTAGACGGCTCGTATTTATATTTTTGAATAAATACCTTTTTGTGTTCTATTACTTCTTCAAGATGATAAAATGACTTAAAGTTTTCTTTTTCAAAGAAAAAAGTTAGATGTCTATAGGTATTCCATTTATTCTTACCCTTAAAAAACGGCATGATTACTTTATACACATGCGCGTTATCATGAAACACCACGCCTTCAAAGCCTTGTCCGAGATAATGAATATCTTTTATCCCCATATCATCTAAGATATCTTTAGCTTTTATTTTTCTTGCTTCATTTTGCATAGCCGTAACGCTTCCTCATATAGTTGTTTCCTGGCACTTAGGTATTTTTCTGTTTGCTTGTTGTCTGCTGTTTTGGTTCCGCTTAGATTATAAATCGTAAGCAAAATATCCTCGGCAAATTCTATTTTTAAATTTTTATCATTGAGTAAAAGCCGCACAAGTAAAAAATGATCTTCCGCGCTCGCAATTTCAGGATAGTCTTGCAAACTATTTGGTGTTATAAAAAGATTGCAAGACGGAAGCTCCGCCTCGGCAATACCATCACTCATGCGCTTTAAACGATTTAAAAGATATGACATATTAGCTAGCTTTGGCATTGCTTTATTAACTCGATCAATAATTTTTCCATCAAGCCTAAGATAGTTTCCCGCCACCAAAATATCGGGCTTGATATCATCAAATTTACGCTCTATCTTTGAAAGAACATTTTGGCTAGCATATTCATCATCTGCATCTAACCGACCAACAAATGCTACATTTTCAAAAAGTCTTCTTATGTGACGGTTTATATCATTTCTAGTTTTGGCTGCGTGGTGATTTTTTACATCTATCACCACAACCTTTTCGTTTTTAAGGATATCGCTAACGCTATTTTTCCAACCATCGCCAGAATCATCATCTACTATCAAAATCCAAATATCTCGTTTTAGGTCATTTTGCGCTAGGATCGACTCCAAGCAGCGACGTATCGTACTTTTATTATTATGAATGGCAACGCCAATTACTATCTTTTCTGTTTTGGCATATTTATGGGTAAGGTTAAAAATTTTCTTGATATTATCTGTTTCTTGGTAATTAAAAAGCCTTTTAGCTCTTTGTAAAGCTTGATCAAGCAAGTCTTGAGAGTAGAGCCTGATATATTTTATATGAAAGCTATTTAAGCCGTTTGTTTTAGTGGTAAAATTTGATGTAACGCTATCTTTTGAAACAAAGTGATTGACAAGTATTTTTGGAATAATCTTTATATTTTCATTTGAGTGCTTTTGTAAAAAACGAATCATCAAATCTCTATCTGTGCAGCTTGCAAGTGTTTCATCAAAACCGCCTATGGCTCTTAACGCACCAAAACGAAAAAACATATTGCTACCTTGAATGCCTGGATTGCCTTTTAAAAAGTTATTAATGTTTATGTCTTTAACTTCAAAAATATTACACATTTCGCAATCGCTTCGTTTTATAAAACCAAACACGGCATCAAGCGTTTTAGACGATGACGTAACCACACGATAACAACTAGCGATATACCCTTCGTACCAGCTATCATCGTCGTCTAAAATAGCTATATAATCATCTTCAGTAAAAATTTTTTCATACCATTTAATCCCGGAGTTCCAAGCTCCGGTTCCACTCATATTTGGGGTTCGTAGGTTTTTTATGTAGTGAATTTTATTATTTTCTAGGTCTAAAATTCTCCGCTGTATATCTTTACTTATTGTCTCGTTTTGATTATCGTCAACGATCAAGACATAATCAGGACTTCGGTTTTGAATAAGAACAGAATACAATGAACGCGAGAAAAGCAAATCGTTTCTATTTAAAGATGAAGCTATTATCACGCCGATTTTAGGCTTTTTCATTTTTTGTTACGCACTCTTGATAAAATTTATGGCTCAAGATAAGTTAAGCGGATTCTCTCTTATCAATTTCAACAGTTTCTGATATAAGTTTTCCTGTGTAGTTTTAGTATTATATCTAAATTCACACTCCTTTAGATGAAGCAAAAAATTCTCTTTCTTGATGCCTTTAAATTTAGCTAGTCTATGTTTAGCATATCCCCAGAAATTCTCAATGTCGTTTATATGGTTTTTACCATTAGCAAATTCATTTTTAGAGTGTTTTACTCTGTAGTGTGCTTTGGCTCCATAATCCACTAATCCATCATAGGCTTTCCAACAATCAGAGTATATAGTAGAGCTATCAAGCTCGCTATATTGCGATAGTATTGGTATTAGTTCACTAGCAGAGCAGTTTTTAACTATTTGGGTATAGACTTTGCCATCTCTTTTAAGCATACCGAATACCGGAGTTTTATTTGCTGCTCCTCTACCTCTCTTACCTCTTACTCTTTTAGCTCCGAAGTAACTTTCGTCAATCTCTATCTCACCTGAAAACTTACTTATTTTTTCACACTCGCTAGCCATTAAAATTCTGATATTTTTTAGAATTTTATTGATGGAAATTCTAGAAATCCCGGTTAAATTTGCTATTTTAGTAGCCTCTATATCCTCTGCAAAATACTTGAGAATTTCTCTAAATTTCTTCTGCGAAATTCGGGAACGATAGATATACTTATTTTTCATCGACAGGATCATAGTTAAAAACTCCTTTGAAAGTTTTTAACTTATCTTGAGCCTTTAATAAATGGGAGCCGGTATTTGACACACGCAGGATCTCGTGATGCTTATGCAGCCTATCTCTATTTTGTGTTTTATTGCTAGGAAATATGAATAAATCATAATCATCAAAAATATTTTTTAGCCCATATTCAATAGCTATAAACGCCATTTTTACTACACATCTATACTCATTTTATTTAAGTTATGGTAAAAATTTAACCCAGTAGAGTGACAGATTATATCATAGTAGATGATTCGTTAAAAAATTTTACTTGTTTTTTAAAATTTTACAAAAAACGTGTTAAAATTACTGCAAGCTTAAAAATTTGCTACATAAAATTTTGTTTTGCTACAAACATTAAGCTATATTTAATGAAAGGTAACTGCAATATAATATTGTAGAAACATCGTAGTTTAGGTATTTATGGTGTCACGGGGGAGACTTGAACTCCCGACCTCCGGCTTATGAGACCAGCGCTCTAACCAGCTGAGCTACCGTGACACTTTAAAATAAGTTTCGGATTATATAATTTTTAAACTTATTTGTAGATAAAAACCATCTTTATCTACAAACACAAAGTAAAAGCACCAAGAATCGACAAAACGTCTATTTTACGAAATAATTTTGAGCTAGAGATTTATCCTCAGGTATGATACTAAATTTCTCTCCAGCAATACTAACTTCAAATTTATTTTCTCTACTTGCTTTTGTATAAGCTAGTGCGAGCCTTGCGGCCAGCTCTTTATCAGCTTTACTAGCATTTTTACTTATAAAACTAACAGCTCCTACGATGTCATCGCTCTCTTTAAATTTTACCTGATCAAATTTATCGTTTGGATGTGCTAAAAGTGCGTTATTATCGCTCTCGTCACGTCCTATTATCATTTTTGTACCATCTGGCAATCGCAAATGCCTTCCAAGCTTTAGCCACACGACATCGATATCTCGCATCTCTTTGTCAAATTTCAAGTAGTCTTTTATCTTCACAGCGAAACTCTCAATAGTGAGCAAACACCCGCCTCCAGGCGTTGCAAAGTCCTCAAAGCCAAATTCCTTTGCCAAAGCAAGCTGTGGTTTTCTATCACGCCCACTTATATCAAGTAACTTCTCTCTATCGACCCAACCCTCGCGCTCTGGCTTTGTTGGTGGCAAAAGCTTAGCGCACATCGGACGAAGCACTAGATCATCCTCGTCATCAGCTAGACGCTTAACCTGAAAGAGTGCGTCTCTGCGCTGACTCATCGGCCTTTGCCCCAAAACTTCGCCCGTGATGATGAAATTTGCATTTTCACTTTTTAGCATATTTAGAGCTGTTTTAAACATATATCCGTGACAATCAATACAAGGGTTAAACTGCTTGCCGTAGCCGTACTTTGGGTTAAAAAGCACATCACGAAGATACTCATTCCTCATATCAACCACTTTTAAGCTAGCTCCAGCCAAAGCTGCACGGCGTCTTAAAATTTCATGTTTTTCTTCATCTACGCCAAATCCAGTATCCATATAAAGTGCGACCACTTCGATGTTTTGATCGCTTATTAATTTCATTGAGAGCATGCTATCAAGCCCTCCGCTAAACAAAGCTAAAGCCTTCATTTTTATCCTGAAAGTAAAATTTAAAGCCTAAATTTACTAAATCTAGGCTTTTATGAAGTTTATTTAGCAGCGTTAATTACGATTTTTTTAATCACTTCGCTAGCGGCTTTTAGACTGCTAACTGGCAAATACTCGAAGACGGAGTGAAAGTTGTTTGCCCCTGTGAATAAATTTAGCGTTGGCACACCTTTTGCAGATATCACAGCGCCGTCATATCCGCCACGCATCGGCTTTATATTTGGCGTGATATTTAGCTCGCTAAAGGCATCTTTTGCTAGTTTTATCGGAAGTGAGTTTTCATCTTTTAAAAATTTAAAGACATTTTCATAGCGTGTTTTTAGCGTGATCTCACAACGCTCTCCATAAATTTTATTAAAAGAATTTGCCATATTGCTTAAAAACTCAAGCCTTTTTTGAAATTTTACCTCATCAAATTCTCTTATATCGATCTTAAGAGTTGTTTTTGCACTATTTCCGCTAAGCTCCTTTACCCAGAAATAGCCCTCTTTACCCTCGGTGCACTCTGGTACTTCGCCACCTGGCAAAAGCGAGATAAATTTATGCGCAAGAAGTAGCGAATTTACAAGCTTGCCCTTTGCATTCATCGGATGGGCCGAAACGCCTTTAAAGACCATTGTGCAGTCAGCCGCATTCCAGTTTTCATATATTAGCTCGCCTATCTCGCAGCAATCTAAGCAGTAACCAAAATCAGCTCCCAGTAAATTTACATCAAGTGCTTTTGCCCCAAGTAAGCCCTGCTCTTCATCTGGCACGAAGGAGATCACGATCTTACCATGCTTTACATCATGATTTTGCATAAAGTAGCTAGCCATATTTACAATGCTAGCGATCGCAGCCTTATCATCAGCCCCAAGCAAGCTAGTGCCGTCAGTCACGACTATGTCGTCGCCCATGTACTTTTTAAGCTCTGGATTGTCGCTAAATTTTAGATAAATTCCTTGCTCTTCGTTTAGACAGATGTCGCCACCTGTGTATTTTACTATCTTGGCTTTAGTATCATTTTTTTGCTCACTACTTGTATCTAAATGCCCAAAAAAGGCGATACTTGGAGCATTTTCGCAGTTTGCAGGAATTTTTGCTATCAAGATAGCATTGTCTTGCAAAATGATATCTTTTATACCTAGCGAACTAAGCTCATCTTTTAAAAAAAGAGCCAGCTCGTACTCGGTTGGATTAGAAGGCATGACACCTTTTAACCCATTTTCTTTATTTGTTGTAGTGTTAAATTTTGTGTAGCTTAAAAATCTCTCTACGATATCCATTTTTCATCCTTTTAGATGACAAAAAATGCAATCGCTACAACAGAGATAAACATACCTAAAAATGTTCTTTTAGCGATTTCAACTGGACTAACCATAGCAATTCCTGCACAAACGATAGCAGCACCGGCAATCGGAGAAGCCGATCTACCTAAAGCACCAGCAATAGCTGCTGCCATACCAAGCTTATCTTGTTCAAAGCCAAGTGCAGCGGCATTTGTTGTGACAGCTTCGTTAAATGCAAATGTAGCGGCATCGCCTGAACCTGTAACTATACCCATGATAAATGGCACAAATGTTCCGCCAAATTTAACGTAACTTTGATCTGTTTTTAGCCATGCGATGACCACATCAACGGCTCCACATGCCTTTAGGCCAGCGACAAAGACACCAGCTGCGATGATGATACCCATAACATCAGCATAAGCGTGGCCCATTCCGTTAAAAAATTCTTTTGTGATCTTTTGCGGATTTGTAAGTGTAGCAAAGATAGCTATGATGGCACCTAGTATCATCGCCTCAGCAACGCCCATCTTTGTCCACGCAAGAAAGCTATAATCTTTCGCAAGGCTTGTTCCACCAATAACCAAGATAACAAGTGGAACTAGAGGCATAATGGCGTAGATGAAATTTACTTTAAATAGCGGTTTCTCTTCGCTAGTGTTACTATTTTCAAGAGTGAAATTTGTATTTTTTTGATAGTCTTTAAGCAGTATCGCAACAACAACTAACGCGATTACTACGATAACAAGAGCAGTAAATGCACTTGGAATTTGCACTTTTATGACATCTTGAACTGTGTAGCCCTCAACCGTCTTTTTAACAAGATCAGCCACATAGACGTTGTGAGCCGATCCTGGGCTTAAAACTCCACCAAATGTCCCTGCAAAAACAGCAGCACCAGCCATAGCTGGGCGGATACCTGAAGCCATTAGAAGTGGTATAAGCGTAGCACCAACAGCAGCGGAGCATCCTGCAGCTGAAGGGATAGCGATATTTATAAAGTAAGTTAGCACGGTTGTTGCGGGGATCAATATAAAACCCACATTTTTAAGCGGCTTTGTAAGAAGCGCAACAAGGTGCTTATCGCACATTGTATATTTCATAACAAATGCAAAACCCATACTTGCACAAATCGCCTTTATAAGCCCTGCTTTAGTCATATAGTCAGTAAAAGCACTTAGTGCCCCCATCGGTTTTAGTGCGATTATACAAAGCACCAAACCAACACCTATTAGCACCGTTCTTGTCTCCTTTTTTAAGACTAGAAGTGCTACAACAGCCGCTATGCCAAGAATGGCAGCAATTAGCTTAAATGTTTCCATACCTCTCTCCTTGCTTAGATTTTAAATTTAGTTCCAACTTCTATTTTTTCTATCTCTTTTTGATACTCAAATTTTAAAATTTCACTGTGTCCTATGACCTCAGCCTCGCTACCCTCTATGAGCAAAGCCGTGCCTTCAGGCAAAGCGTAGATAGTCTCTTTTGGATTAGCTATTAAAAATTCCTCCAACCTCTCCTCCCTGCTCTCGCCGTTATGGCCTGCTAGCTTGCCACTTATGAAGTGCGGATTGATCTGATGTGGGAAGATATTTAAGCTATCAAAGGACTTTGGCATGATGATAGGCATATCATTTGTCGTCATCATCGTCTTGCCAGCGATGTTTGCGCCAGCCGACCAGCCAAAGTATTTTGCGCCATTTGCCACAGCTTCTTTTATAGGCTCAATCAAATTTAGCTTATAAAGCGTGTAAAGAAGCATAAAGGTATTTCCTCCGCCAACTGCGATACTTCTAGCATTTTTGATAGCTGAAATTTTATCCTCGTAGTGATGGATTGATTTTATATTGCTATTTTTTAATCTATCAATTACTTTTTGCTCGTACTCATCATTTGTTCGTCTAACTCCAGCGTAAGGGATAAATAAAATTTCTTCCTTGCCACATTCACCTAAAAATTCCTTAACCCAGTTTTTGCAGTGCCTTAAATAGCCAGTATCTTGATAGCTTGAAGCACTGATTAGTAAAGCATTTTTCATTTTTTTACTCCATTTAATTTGTAAGCAGATCTTAGATAGACATCAACCCCAGCCACCAAACACTCCTCATCAAAGTCGAATTTACAGTTGTGATGGCCTGCTTTTAAATTTGTTCCTATCATCATATAGCCACTCTTTGCGCCCCTATCTTGCAAAGCTCTCATAAAATGAGCAAAATCTTCACAAGCACCAAAATCAAGTTCTTTTACGATCTTGTCATCATCTATAAATGGACTTTGCTTTGCAGCTTCATAGAAAATTTCAGTTACTTCTTTGTCGCTATCGGCTCCATTTGTACCACCAGTTTTTACGACTTTGCTCTCTACGCCATAAATTTCACTCACGCCCTTAACAATATCCATGCATTTTTCATACATAAAATCATTTAAATTTGTGTCTTCACCCCTTGTTTCGCAAGCTAGATAGCCGTTTGGCGCGATGACGTTTCTACCTTCACCTGCTTTTAAAACGCCTACGTTTATCCTAGTCACGCCTTTTGCATGTCTTGTGATACCATGCATGCTTAGCGCCATTTGAGATGCGGCTAAAAGGGCATTTGCGCCATCTTGCGGTGCTCCTGCTGCGTGGGCTGAACGACCGGTGATATGTACATCAAATTTTGAAGTTGCAAGTAGCTTATTTGCTCCACATATGATGCCTCTATTGGTTTTTGCTTGAAAGCCTATATGACCACCCAATAGATACTCTACACCATCAAGCACACCAGCAGCTTCCATAGCAACAGCTCCTCTTGTGCCCTCTTCTGCCGTTTGGAAGATAAATTTAAATTTACCGTTAAATTCATCTAAATTTTCAGCTATAAGTTTTGCCACACCAAGGCCTATCGATATATGACCATCATGCCCACAAGCATGCGTGATACCAGCGATATCTGCACCAAAGCCCTCTTTGTAAGGTCTATGAGTAGGCTCGTCGCTCTCTGTCACATCAACACTATCAATGTCAAATCTAAATGCTGTAAATTTACCAGGCCTTTTCGTATCTATAAAGGCAGTTAGGCCTGTTAAGCCATCTTTCATATAAGGAAGATATTTTGCCTCTTCAGGGCTTAGGAGCTTTTTGGCTCTTTCTATTGCTTTTTCGCACTGCTCTTTTGAGCCAAGACCAAGCCTTGCATCGGCTTTAACGACCTTGTCACCAAGGCTTATTTCATAACCAAGATCACTAAGCCTCTTTGCTAGCACAGCGGTTGTAAAAAATGTAAACCAGCCAGTCTCTGGATGCGAGTGAAAATACCTGCGATCCTTGATCAGCTCATCTTTTAAAGAAAGAGCCAAATTTGCTATCTTATCCATAGATTTCTCCTTATTCATTTGATAGTTTAATTAGTGCATTTGTTAAAATTTGTGTAGCTTTGAAAGCATCATCAAAATTTATAGCTTCTGCTATATTGTGACTGATGCCACCAACGCAAGGTATAAAAAGCATGCCAACGCTACTTGCAAGTTTTATTAGATTCATCGCATCGTGTCCAGCTCCGCTTGGCAAAGTAAGCGTTTTTATGCCCAGTTTAGCAGCCTCTTTGCTTAGTAAATTTATAGCATGTTCACTTAGTTTTACTGGCTCGTCACTGCTTAGTTCTCTTATCTCATAACTAAAATTTAGCTCACCGCTTAGCTCTTTTATAAAATTTCTAAGCTCTAAATTTAGCTCTTCTAGGCTTGTCTTATCAATATCTCTTAGATCAACTCCAAGCCTCGCCTCGCCTGGTACGACGTTTAAAACGCCTGGCTTTGCATGTGCGTAACCAACAGTAGCCACAGCTGTTTTTTTGTTTTTTGCAAATTTATTTGCAGCAATTATGATGTGTGAAGCAGCTAGCAGCGCGTCACTACGCATATTCATCGGAGTTGCACCGCTGTGATCTGCCTTACCATGAATAATAATTTCAAATCTTATAGGAGCGGCGATACCGCTTACTATGCCAACGCTTATGCCGCTTCGCTCAAGCACTGGGCCTTGTTCAATGTGAAGTTCTAAATATGAATGAAGTGAGTGTTCTTTTAAAAGAGAATCATTTAAATTTTGCGGTTCAAGTCCAAATTTACTCATCGCTTCAAAAAGCGAAATGCCATCTTCGTCTTTTAATTCATGAAGCCTTTGTAGACCAAGTTTGCCACTTATTATCTTGCTGCCAATGGTCGCTGTCTTGAACCTACTTGACTCTTCACAGCAAAAATTTATGAGCCAAAGTGGGCGTTTTAGTTTAATGCCAGCTTCTTTTATCGAGGTTAGCGCCTCAAGTCCAGCCATGACACCAAGCGTGCCATCATAAAAGCCGCCATTTGGCACACTATCTATATGAGAGCCCATGCAAACTGGCTTTTCACCTGGCTCACAGCCATCATCATAGATGGCAAAGATATTGCCAACATTGTCAATTTTAAGTTTAAAGCCATTTTCTTCTATTAAATTTATAAGAAAATTCCTAGCCTCCAAGTCTTCTTTGCTAAATGCAAGCCTTGTTAGCCCTCCACCTTTTAATGCTCCAAATCTGCTTATAGCATTAAAATTCGTCTCAAATCTTTTAAAATTTATCATAATAAATCCTTAAAAATAAAACTAATCTTAAAAACATTTATTACTTTGAACATTTTACATTTAGTTTTATGATTTAAAGCTGAATAAGTGTTAAATTTTGAAATCTAATTTTTTTGTAGTTTGTCGTATATGCTTTTTATAATTTCTGAAATTTTTTGCATTAATTCGATTTTATTTGGCTTTTGTGATTTTCTGGTATCTTCACGAAACTTCTCATAGTATTTTAGTTTTAGCTTTAAAATGGCCTCTTTAAGGCTATCTTCGCTCGAAGCTACGTTTGAGCTTTCATCAACATAAATTTCTCTAACAAGCACCGCATTATCTTCAATATTTGGCAATAAAACAGCTTGAAAATAATCTTTATGGTGCAAGAAGAATTTCTCCTCAAGCTCGTTTAAAATGATAGCTTCGTAATTTTTATTTGCAAGCATGCTCTTTAAAACGCTAAATTCTAAAATATCAGTTTTATCCTTTTTTTGAGCCGTTTGTTTATTTGTCGTTGTAGCATTTGTAAAATTTTGATCTTGTCTATTTATATATCTTTGCCCATGAAGACTAAAAGTATTTAGCTCTATTTTGAGTAAATTTGATACCAGTAATTCGTAACTTTTTGCGATTATTGGCTTTAGAGAATTTGTAAATTCCACTATCTCTTCTAAACATTTTTGCTTTTGCACTGGGCGCGTAATATCATATTTTTTTACAATTTGCTCAATATAAAACTCGCCAAGCTCAGTCCCAGAGCCAAACATCTCTTTTAGCTCATCGCTTCTACCTGCAAATACCATATCCGCAGGGTCTGCACCATCTTTTATGATTACAACGCTTCCATCTATTTCGTTTTGCACTAAAAGACGAGATGATTTTATAGCGGCATTTATACCGGCCGAGTCACCATCAAAACAAAGTACTACGCTTATCTCACCTCTTTTTAAAAGTGGTAAGTGATTAGTCGTAAGCGCAGTCCCAAGCACGGCAACGGCGTTTGTAAAGCCAGCAAAGTGTAGCATGATAACATCTAAATATCCCTCTGTGATGATAATCTGCTTTTTTTCAAAAATGCTTTGTCTAGCTAAATGATAGCCGTAAAGCAGCTTTGACTTGTCAAAAACTATGCTTTGTGGAGAATTTACATATTTTGCAGGATGATCTGAGATCGTTCTACCGCCAAAGCCAACTAGTTTTGCCGTGTGCGCATATATGGGAAATGTGATACGCTCGATAAAACTAGCATAAATTCCCTTCTCGTTTTGCTTTACGATTCCAACCTCAAGCGCCTCTTTTGGCTCGATATTTTCATTTTGCAAAAGCCTAATGGTACTAGCGCTCTCCCCTGCCCAGCCAAGCTCAAATTTCTCGATCATCGCATCATTTATGCCACGAGAATAGATATATCTCACAGCGGCTTCATGCTTGAAAAATTCGCTCCTATAAAAGGCATTTGCCTTTTCTAAAATGTGCTTATTTTCTTTTTGTGTTGGAGCTTTATCGCTTGTGTATTCGAGGCTAAAATTTACAAGGCTAGCTATTCTTTCGATAGCTTCTGGATAGGTTAATTTCTCATAATCCATTACAAATTTGATCGCATCTCCACCGGCCTTGCAAGCAAAACAGTGAAAAATTTGCTTGCTTTGACTTATGCTCATGCTAGGATTTCTATCATCGTGAAATGGGCAGACGCATTTATAGTTTGCACCCATTTTTTTAACTGGCAAATAGTGCTCTATAATGTCAACGATATCGATTTGATTTTTGAGTTTTTCTATGGATTTTGGATCTATCATAAGCAAAATTATACAACCGCTTTGTTATAATTAAAGTAAAATTTTATTACAAAGTATGAGCGTGGATATTTTTTTCATTGGGCACAGAGATCCGATATTTAGCCTTATTATTTTATTTAGCATTATTTTGATGATAGCTGCATTAAGCTACGCTTGGGGTATCTTTTCGAGCAAAGATGAGAAAAAACGCATTGAAAAATTTATAAGAAAATTTGATAGCAAAGATGGCATAAGTAGCGAGCATAAACAGATGCTACAAAGCCCAGAGATAGACGCTCAAAGCCTTTGCATGCTAGGGCAAACTTTTGCTAAAAATGGTGATTTTGAAAAATCAATTAGTGTTTATCTCATCGCACTTGGTAAAGTTAGAGATAAAAATGAAAAAGAATTTATCCTAAACGAGCTTGGAGAGGTCTATTTTAAGGCTGGATTTTTAAAAAAAGCTAGCGAAGTCTTTGAAAAAGTGCTTGAACTAAGCCCAAGAAATGTACTTGCACTTCGCTTTTTAACGATGATAGATGAAAAACTTAAAAACTACAAAGAAGCTCTTTACGCACTAAATTCTCTTGAAGAACTTGGTGTAAATGTAAAAGATCAAAAAGCCTATATAAAGGCGATCAGCACGCTTGATGATAGAAATTTAAGCTTTAATGAAAAGGTAGAAATTCTCTCCCATCTTAGCCAAAATTTTGAGCTTTTAAAACGCATGATCTTAGCACTTTTCATAAGGCACAATGAAAATTTAGAAAATTTAAAAGATTTTGCTCGTTTTGAAGATGTAATCGATCTGCTTTACAACCTAAAAACACCTATAAATTTAAGCGATCCAAAATACAAATCACTCTTTTACGCAAAGGGCGATATAGATGAGCCTTGCGAAATTTATGGCTTTGAGCTAAATGCCATAAAAAGGCTAAAAGACGCTAAATTTGACGCAGCAGGGCTAAGCTTTAACTATGTTTGCAAAAGCTGCAAAAACTCATTTCCTATGCATTTTTACCGATGTCCGGTCTGTCACGAGCTAGGAAGTGTAAAAATTTTATCCCACATCACAGAAAAAGCAAGTGAAGATAGTAACACTTTTTAGCGACGGCTCGTGCCTTGGAAACCCTGGAGCTGGCGGCTGGGCATATATATTGAGATTTAACGAAGCACAGAAAAAAGCAAGCGGCGGAGAGGCATATACGACAAATAATCAAATGGAGCTAAAAGCTGCGATAATGGGGCTAAAAGCGCTAAAAGAGCCTTGTGAAGTAAGACTATTTACCGATAGCTCATACGTGGTAAATGGCATAAATGAGTGGCTTTCTAACTGGCAAAAGAGAAATTTTAAAAACGTAAAAAATGTCGAGCTTTGGCAGGAGTATTTAGAAATTTCAAAGCCTCACAAAGTCATGGCAAGCTGGGTTAAGGGGCACGCTGGACACCCTGAAAACGAGGAATGCGACCAGATGGCAAGAGATGAGGCATTAAAAATAAAAGATGAGAATGAAAGATGAAAATTTTAGAAGAATTTGAAGAGGATCTTAGATATAAATTTAAAAAAACTGAACTTTTAGAAGAGGCTCTAACTCACAAGAGTACCAAGCAGGCACTAAATAACGAAAGGCTCGAGTTTTTGGGCGATGCGGTGATGGATCTGCTTGTGGCTGAGTATCTTTTTAAGAAATTTAGCAAGATCGCAGAGGGCGACATGAGCAAGCTAAGAGCCGCACTTGTAAATGAAAAAAGCTTTGCAAATATGGCAAGGCATCTAAAGATGGGTGAGTTTTTAAGACTGAGCTTGGCCGAAGAAAACAATGGTGGGCGCGAGAAAGAAAGCATTTTAAGCGATGCGTTTGAGGCAGTGATGGGCGCTATCTACCTTGAGGCTGGACTTGATAAAGTGCGAGAAATTTCGATCGCTCTGCTTGAGCTTTGCTATCCGCAAATAGATTTTGCTCACCTTGAAAAGGACTACAAAACCGCTCTTCAAGAGGTCACTCAGGCCAGTCTTGGTGTCATACCATCGTACGAACTCATAGGCACGTCAGGCCCTGATCATAAGAAAGAATTTGAGATAGCCTTGCTACTAAATGGCAAAGAAATTTCACGTGCCGTTGGCAGCTCTAAAAAGCAAGCCCAACAGCTCGCAGCAAAAATCGCACTAGAAAAAATCAAAAAATAGGAAAAATTTTGAATACATTTGGCAAAAAACTAACCTTAACGACCTTTGGCGAGAGCCACGGGGTGGCGATTGGTGGCGTGATAGACGGACTTCCAGCTGGGCTAAAGATCGATACAGATTTCATCCAAAGTGAGCTAGATAGACGCCGCCCGGGACAAAGCAACTTTACAACCGCAAGAGATGAAGCCGATAAGATAGAAATTTTTAGCGGTATTTTTAATGGAGTAAGCACTGGAGCACCGATAGGTTTTGCCATTTTTAACAACAACCAAAAGTCAAACGACTATGACAATTTACGTGAAATTTTCCGCCCTGGCCATGCGGATTTTACATATTTCAAAAAATATGGCTTTAGAGATCACAGAGGCGGCGGACGCTCAAGCGCAAGAGAAACGGCCGTTAGAGTAGCTGGTGGAGCTTTTGCGCAGCTACTTTTAAATGAGTTTAATATAGAAATTTTAAGTGGAGTACTTGGCATCGGCAAAGTTTTTAGCGACAAAATAGACTTTAACTTTGCTAAAAATTCTCAAATTTACGCTCTTGGCAACGAAGAAGCGATGAAAGAAGTGGTAAATAAAGCTAGAAGCGAGCACGATAGCGTAGGAGCTGTGGTTTTAAGCGTGGCTAAAGGCGTGCCAGCTGGTCTTGGCGAGCCACTTTATGATAAGCTAGATAGCGCTCTAGCAGCTGCTTTGATGGGCATAAACGGCGTAAAGGCCGTTGAGATAGGTGCTGGTGTAAATGTAAGCTCTATGCTTGGCTCAGCAAACAACGACGAGATGGACGAGCTTGGTTTTTTAAGCAATAACGCTGGTGGCATACTTGGAGGCATAAGCAGTGGCGCTGAAATAGTGCTAAAGAGCTATTTTAAGCCTACGCCTTCGATATTTAAAGAACAAAAGACACTAAATTTAGCTGGCGAAGCAGTGGACTTTGAGCTAAGGGGCAGACACGATCCTTGCATCGGTATACGTGGCAGCGTCGTTGCAACCGCAATGATAAGGCTAGTTATCGCCGATATGTTACTACTAAATGCTAGTACAAAGCTTGAAAATTTAAAGAAGATTTACGGCTAAATCTATAAAAATAAGTAAATTTAGTGGCCAAAAAGCCACTAAATTTTTAGAATCTATAAGCAAACTGAAGTTTTGCGTTGCTTTGATCTTTTTTGCCAAAAGATTATGCTATGCCAAAATTTATGAGTGTTGCATAAGTTGGCGTATATCTTAGACCGACCTCAACCTCTAAGCTTGTGCCTTTTTGAGTTAGACTGATCTCCTCGTCTTCTTGGATCACTGCTATTTTTGACTTGGTGTTAAATTTATACTCAGCGCTAATTTTTCCATAAGGATTAAATTTACCAGCATCATAGGCTATTTTTGAGTAAATTTTAGCTCTACTTGATTTAACGCTGCTAAATTTTAATGTACTTTGTACGATATCTGCCTCATCGCTACCGACATAAGAGAGTGCGTAGTTTAGCCCGCTATCAAGTATAAAACTATCAAATTTTATCTTTTTGCCGACGCCAAAGCTAGCATTGTAGTATGGCATTGAGATTTTATAATCTGCATTTTTCGCATCGACCTTAGTCTGACTCCTACCAGCTTTTGCCATGAGATCGATATAAAAATTACGTGGTAAATTTAGCCTTGAAAAAATACCAAGTCCATAGTTTCTAACTCTGCCATCTATTTTGGCATCTTCATCGCTGTTATCAAATGTTGGCATAGCAAAAGCCCCAAGCATAGACTCGCCATTTTTATTTTTACTTTGATAGAATTCACATCACTTCTATCTGTTAAACCGATATAAACACCTGATTGTCTACTTTTTTCGATATTAGAACCAATTATATTAACTTCGTTGTGCGTTGCATTTACTCTAACTCCACTATTAAAATTTATTTGTTTCTAAAAAATTTTTTATTAGAAATTTTAGCCTTAAGATCAATCTTTCAAAAACGAACTTTTACTAATTTTCATCTATAATCACTCCATGAAAAACGAAGCACAAAAATTTTATGCCGTCATTGATCTAAAGTCCTTTTACGCCTCAGTTGAGTGCGTGGAGCGAGGGCTTGATCCGTTTAAAGCCGACCTAGTCGTGGCTGACGATAGTCGTGGCAACGGAAGTGTTTGCCTAGCCGTTAGTCCAGCTCTTAGAGCCAAAAGTGTGAAAAATAGATGCAGGCTTTTTGAAATACCAAAGGCTATAAAATTTCTCATTGCACCACCTAGAATGCAGTTTTACATCGACTATGCGGCTAAAATTTATGAGATATATCTAAAATACGTCTCAAAAGATGATATCTATGTCTATTCTATCGATGAGGCCTTTATCGATCTTACTTCTTATGTTAAATTTTATAATACCGATGCAAAATCCATAGCCAAAAAGATAATGGATGAAATTTTAAAAACTACTGGCGTGACGGCCACCTGTGGTATGGGCAAACACTTATACCTTGCAAAAATCGCCCTTGATATCCTGGCTAAGCATAGTGATGATGGGATTGCATTTTTAGACGAGCAGCTTTATAAAGAACGTCTTTGGACGTATCAACCGCTAGATGACTTTTGGCGTATCGGTAAGCAAACTAGGCTAAAGCTGGAAAAACATGGAATTTTTTGTATGAAAGATATAGCAAATGCTCCGCGAAGCTTGCTTGAGAAATTTTTTGGAGTTGATGCCTATATAACGATAGATCACGCAAATGGCATAGAGCCAACGACAATAGCTGATATAAAAGCATATAAACCAAGTACAAAATCCTACTTTAGCTCTGAAATTTTACCAAGAGACTATGAGCGTTGCGAGGCGGTAGTCATACTAAAAGAGATGGCTGATAGGCTAGCGCTTAGAATGATCAACAAAGAAGTAATGGCAAGTGGAATAACGATAAATATAAAATTTGCCGATAAGCTTGAGCCACACCAGCGTGCAAGTATTAGGTTTAAGACACCAACAAATATCTCAAGTGTGCTGATGAGTTTGGCCGAAGAGCTACTTTTAAACAAGATAAAAAATGTTGGGCTGATTAGGCAAATTAGCATCAGTGCAAATGACGTAGTAAAAGAGAGTCTAGTTCACTCTAGTCTTTTTGAGGATGATACTAAAGAAAAGGCGGTTTTAAAATCCCTAAATCTCATAAAAGAAAAATTTGGTAAAAACTCGGTTTTAAGAGCGATCGATCTACTGCCAGAAGCCACTGGGCAAGACCGAAATAAAAAGATCGGAGGGCACAAAAGTGGCGAGTAAAGATAGAGCAAAAATTTTTAGCTCGTTTAATCCTCTCTCGACCCTAGAGCGAGCCCTGCGACAAAAAGAGCGAGAAAAATGCGAAAAACTAGATCTTGATGAGAGCAGGATCGATGAAATTTTAAAAAAGATAAGCGAGCTAAGACCAGCTGATGAAGTATATGTGAGCTATCATGACGGCTATACCTATGCAAGTGCTAGCGGACTAATCTCTGACGTAAATTTCAAAAACAAAACTCTTATGGTTGTAAAAACTAGGATCAAATTTGAAGATATAAATGACCTAAAAATAATTTAGCCCCCATGCGAGGGCTAAATTTATATAAATTTTACAAAGATTGTAAAATTTTTGGTTTAGAAAAGGCAGTTATTGGTTTGATCTCGCCTTTATATTTTTCAAGATCAGCTAGTATCGTATGTCCGCAGTTGCTTTGAGCGATACTAGACGTACCTTTGTCGCGTGTTAGGACATTGATGCAACCGTGCTTACAAAGGCTCTTTTCGCCAAGCACTTCAGGATCGTACCATGCGCCTTCGCAAATGGCGATGACACGCTCTGGGATGATGTCAGTAACAAGCGCTCCTACCAAAATTTCACCCCTGTCATTAAAGACTCTCACTACATCACCAGTTGCGATGCCTTTTTTCTTAGCGTCGTTTGTATTTATTAACATCGGCTCTCTAGCACAAACTTCAGCGTAGTTTCTGATTATTGAGTTATTTAGCTGAGAGTGGAGGCGATATCTTGAGTGTGGGGTTGTGATGCTAAATGGATATTTCTTAGCTTTTTCACTACCAAGCCACTCAAACGGCTCAATCCAAGCAAAGTGTGGAGCAAAGTCTTTATAGCCAAATTTAGCAATAGTTGGAGAGTATATCTCTATCTTGCCTGATGGTGTGCCAAGACGATTTTTGTGTGGATTTTCTCTAAATGCACTAAGTCTTGTGTAGTATTTTGTCTCTTCATTGTCTTTGTCAAATTTGACATAGCCCTCTTTCCAAAACTCATCAAAGCTTGGCATTTTAAGATCTAGTGCTTTGGCTTGTTCCACTGCATCTGCGTAAAATTCTTTTGCCCAGCCAAGCTCATCTTTACCCTCAGTAAAGACCTCTTCTCTACCCCAGCGTTTGCAAATTTGTGAGCATATCCAGTAGTCGCTTCTACTTTCGCCCATTGGCTCAACTACTGGCTTATAAGCCACGATGTATTCGCTTGATGGGACACTTTGGTTGATGTCGTTTCTCTCGACTTCAAGGGCTACTGGTAAGACGATGTCGCTTAGTTTTGCTGTGCTTGTCCAAAATGGCTCAGCGGTTATTACGGTGTCAAATTTACGCCACGCTTTTACGGCGTTATTTACATCCTGATGTCTTGTAAACATCGATCCAGACGCCATGTAAGCCACTCTCATGTGTGGTAGCTTGATCTTTGAGCCGTCATAGTCTATCTCTTTGCCAGGATTTTGCAAGGCTTCGATTGATCTTGAAGATGGGATGGTTACGTTTTTAAATTTCTTCCACGGAGCACCATCTACGTTTTCATATTTCTCGCTTATTCTAGTGCTGATACCTTTTAGAGCAGGTGCTATCTTATCAGTACTGCCGTTTCCATAGTATAGGTTAAACTCAAATCCAAGACCCTCTTTACCGATGTGGCCAAGCATCGCACTAAGAGTTACGATACCCCAAAAGCCCATCTCACCATGATCTTGTCTTTGAAGAGATCTGCCAGCGATGATAGTGCTTGGCTCTTTTGCAAGCACTGTTGCAAATTTAGCGATATCTTCGGCTTTTACGCCACAAATTTTGCTCGCCCAGTTTATATCTTTTACCACTTTGTCGGTGGTGCCAAGCAAATAATCTTTAAATTTATTAAAACCAACTGTGTATTTTTTGATAAATTCCTCGTCATAAAGCTTGTTTTCATAAAGATAGTGGCACATACCAAGCATCATTGCTACATCAGTGTTTGGACGAACAATGATGGCTTCAGAGCCAAGGTATCTTGTGGTATCATTTTTAAAGACGCAAACACTATAAGTTTTAATGCCAGCATCTTTTATCTTTTTGATGCCAAGATAACCATCGTGTGTTGGCGGCTGCCATGAAATTTGACCAGTTACAAGAGGGTCAGTACCCCAAAATACGATGTTCTTAGCATTTTTAACCATAGCCTCCCATTTTGTAGGAGCGTCATAAACCGCACTATTTCCAAGGACATGAGGCATGATGACAAGGCCAGCGCCTGTTGAGTAGTCACCGCTTTCTTCGACGTATCCGCCAAGCACTTTTAGCATCCTGTGACCAACGGTCCTGCCCCAGCTGATCTTACCGCTACCGCCCCACCAATAGCATTCGCCGTAGATGCTCTCAGGGCCATATTTGTCAAAATTTTCTTTTAAGGCTTTTGCAGCTAAATCAAGTGCCGTATCCCAGCTAACACGTACAAATTCTTCCTTGCCACGAAGCTCGCTTTTTGCTGCACCTTTTGCCTTTAGGTAGCTCTTTCTTACGTATGGATAGAGCACACGACTTTCATTTTGGATTAGATCTGGCAAGCTATTATTCATTGTATTTGGGAATTTATCACCGTCGAATGGATCAACAGATACGATTTGATTTGAGTTGGTATTTGCCCAAAATAGACCAAATCTATTTGCTCCAAAAGTCTTCTTTTGGTCAAAAATGGTTTTTGTTACACCTTCAATCCTGTTCGCTTGTGCCGCAGTGGCTGCAAGTGCAGAAAATTTTATAAAATCTCGTCTTTTCATATTTTCTCCCTTATGAAAAATTTATTTTACTTTTTTGGCATTGTGTTGTAAGTATTTGAGCACTAAATTTAGGTCAGTTTCGTCTAGTGCTACAAATTTTGCATCGACCATTCCAGCTAAATTTGCTGGCCACTGAGCCGCTGTAAAGCTATTTGGCTCATGAAGCCTATGACATGCGGAACAAGTCTCTTCGTAAATTTGTTGTGCTTTTACGTAAAGCTTTTTTGTATCGCCACCAAGTGCGTCATTTGGCACTTCGTAAACACCCTCTGCTTGGTACCAAACCTCGCCGTAGTCATCTTCAAGATCTTTTACTTTTTTGAAATTTGCCTCACTCTCGTCATTAAAAGCTACAAAGATTTCTGGATCTTCTATACTTCTTTGAAGTTGGGCTAAGTAATTTGCCGAAACTACGCCACTAACCTTGATCTTGCTCGTTTTATCGCCTTTTTCGACGACTTCAACTGGTGTTAAAACCTCGATCTTTCCGATCATCTTGCCATCTAGCGTTATATTGGCATCTTTTGCGATGACATCGGCACTAAAAGCAAGACTACATGCTAAGGCAGGGGCTAAAAATAGCATTTTCATGTTGCAATCCTTAAAAATAAAATTTAAAAAAATCTTATAACCTAATGGCTTAAAATTACATTGTTATATTTATCTTTATTTAAGAAAATTAATATTTGCTTTTGTTAAAAATAAGGTTTAGTAGAAAATTTATCAATGAGTTTTGTTGATTGTCTTAATGATTAAAAGTATAAGCAAACACAAGCTCTGTAAAAATTTTACTTTTGAATCTAGTAAAGTAAAAATTTAACTTTACTTCACTAGCTACTATAAAAAGTATGGTAGAGCTTTTATAAACTTAAAAATATAAATTAGCAAACTTCTTGCAGAATTCAAAAATATGCTAAAAGTTACTACTCTATATTGCTAGCTATGTTAAGACTTTCTAGAGTTTTATCGTTTTAAAAATTTTTATCAAAACGCCTTATTATCAATCTAACAGCTTCGCTTATCGCCTAGCTCGCACGCCTTTTTTCGCATTTGCTTTGCTCTTTTCGCGTC
>ERZ773087.363-NODE-363-length-35056-cov-69.892146_pt1 | contig 35056 bp, 40 predicted proteins | sample MGYA00511375_ERZ773087 | MGnify/ENA primary metagenome ERZ773087 (study PRJEB29015, sample SAMEA2737995) | human oral metagenome | biome: human oral; feature: human-associated habitat; material: dental | place: China | collected 2063 ...
TCGAACCGGCGATCTCCTCCGTGACAGGGAGGCGTGATAGGCCAACTTCACTACGGGCGCATAACTTTCCGTATGATAGCAAACTTTTATGGCTTTTTCAAGAAATCGTTTGCATTTTTCCTGCCACTATTTTACAATTTAGGGTAAGAGATCCGTTATGACAAAAAGAAATATTTTCATCACCGCTATCTTTCTCGCAACCATTATCTGCGGCGTCGTGCTGTCTGGTATGCCTGCGTTCGCTGATACTGAATGCGGCGGCGCAAAGACCTCGATCATTAATTGTAGCGGTGCGACTGGTGATGCTGCTATTCTCGGTATCATCAAAATGGTTATCCAGATCATGACTGCTGGTATCGGTATCTTGGCGGTCGGTACGGTGATATATGGCGGTATTCTCTACTCTGCGTCTGGCGGTAGCCCAGACAATATCAAAAAGGCCAAAGAGCTCTGGGTCAACACCGCCATCGGCCTCATCATATTCGCGTTTTTTGTGGCTATCACTAACTTCCTGATCCCGGGAGGGGTGTTCTGATGAAGCATATTGTGATCGCGCTGGGGCTGATGATCGCAGGGTCGCTGATGTTGTCGGTGGTTCAGGCAACGCCGGCCAGCGCGGCCTGTGGCGGCAACATCTTGACGCTCAAGCCGTGGTACGACGGGCTGACCAAGTCGGATTGTAATCTCAAGGCGATCGTCGACAATAACGATAAGCGCGCCCAAAACGACCCGGGTAATTACGCCACGCTCAACGGCTTTATCTGGCGGGCGATATTGAATGTTGTCGAGGATCTGTTGCAGCTGGCGGGCTTTGTGACGGTCGGCTTTGTGATATATGGTGGCTTTTTGTACTTGACGAGCAATGGCGAACCAGGACAGATGGCCAATGGCATGAAGACGGTGATTAATGCGGCGATCGGCCTAGTGATTGCTATCGCCTCAGTGGCCCTGGTGAATGTCGTGGCTGACGGATTGGGGTTGCCACGGTCATGATGCGATTCGTAGCCGGTGTATTGGGGTCGCCAGATTCGCTGGGCATTCCGACGAACAGTGCTTCGGCGGATGCACTGGGTAACATTCTCAATACGGTGTATTTCTTTGCCGGGGCGATCGCGATTTTGATGTTGGTGCTGGCCGGTATCAATTACGCCAATTCGGGCGGCGACACTAACAAACTTACCAAGGCGAAAAACACCATTCTCGGTACCGTTATCGGCATCATTATCATTCTCTCCGCATTTCTCATAACTAACTTTGTCATTAGTGGCATGAAAGGATCGGCAATATGAAAAAACTCGTAGTCATTATCGGTGTGATAGCGGCGCTCGTTGCCCCACTAGTGGTGGCATCAAGCGTATCCGCCCAGAGCGTCGACATTTACGGCGCCTGCTCGGGCTCCAGTGGTGAAGTCTGTAAAAACCGTGGCGCGACGGTGCAACCACTGTTCAAGAACCTCATCAATGCTATCTTGCTCATCCTCGGCGCCATCTCTGTCATCATGATCATCATCGGTGGCTTTCAGTATGTAACTTCGGCCGGCGACTCTAACAAGGTCAAAACCGCCAAGTCGACTATTATGTACGCGGTGATCGGTGTCGCCGTCGCGCTTCTATCGTATGCTATCGTTGACTTTGTGTTTGGCAAAATATAAGAAAAATAAGGAGAAATGTATGAAACGATATAGAAAAACCCTCGTAGCCGCCGTCTTGTCATTAGCGGTTGCTGTCGCGGCCGTCGTCATGCCGATCGCCCTGCCGTCCGCGTCGGCCCAATTTAAGAGCGGTTTGGATGCAGCTCGAACACAGGAGATGAGCACGAAGCCTATCGGTACAACCATTGGCGAGGTGGTTAATATCTTTCTCTACTTCGTCGGTGCGGTGGCGGTTATCGTTGTGATCTGGGGCGGTTTTCAGTACATTACCTCGTCAGGCGATAGCCAGAAAGCGACCACTGCTAAAAACACCATCATGTACGCGGTGATCGGTATCGTTGTGGTGGTCATGTCGTATGCCATCGTTAACTGGGTCTTTGGCTTGTTTAAGTAGCTAAATGATGATAGAATAACAGCTGAAACCATATCAAATAATAAACGAGGAATAAAGAATGAACAAGTTAAAACTCATTGTTGTCGGCGTTGTGGCCACTCTGGCATTGGCATTTGCAACGGTCCCAGTAGCTCATGCAGACTACAACCTGGATAAGGGTATCAGTGACTCAAAGGGTGACCGGGTTGCCGAGAAGGTCGATGATCCACAGCAACTGGTCAAGGGTATCGTCAACGGTATTCTCTACTTCGTCGGTATCTTGTCAGTGATTATGTTGATCTGGGGCGGTATCCTTTACACGACTTCATCTGGTGACTCGAATAAGGTGACTACTGCCAAAAACACCATCATGTACGCGGTGATTGGTCTGGTGGTGGCGATCTTTGCCTATGCGATCGTTAATTTTGTTCTCACAACGTCGCGCGGTGTAAGTTCATAAGACCGTGCCTGTCTACAATAAATTCACCCTCGTTTATGGCGAGGGTGTTTTATTTTGGTTGTCCGGCGGCGCCAAATACAACGACTACGATACTAATGGGTGTGGCGAAGGACTACAAGACTTGGATTTTCTTGGCACGTTCTTGCTTAATTTTCTCAAAAGTGATGGTGAGCACGCCGTCTTTGAGTTCGGCCTTGACGCCTTCTTCGTTGACTGCGACGGGTAGCGCCAGGGTGCGGCTAAACTCGCCCCAGTAGCATTCTTGGATATGCCAGTTCTTAACATCGGTCTCATCACCACTTGATAGGGTGCCGCTGATCGTGAGGATGCCGTCTGAGATACTAACGTCTAGGTCGTTACGATCAACACCAGCCGTCCGGGCTTTGATAATAAGTTCGGTTTCTGATTCAAATACATCGACCGCTAGCTGCCCCATCAAATCATCGGCCTCATCCTCCCAGTCATCCTCAGGAGTGGGCGCTGCGGTAGCCGGTGCTGCTGCGGGTGCGGCTGGTTGCGGCGCGTCATTAGCCAGATCATCATTCAAGAAAGCTGCGGTTAGCTCATCTTCGATTAACAAATCGTCGTTTCTGCGTGCCATGTTTCCTCCGCCTTTATAGGCTGATTGACAATATCATCTATTAGTATAACGGTTATGTGCGCTATAATCAAGAGTGAAAGGCGAAAAAGCGAAAAATGCCTATTGATACGTTATTATCATATATCGCGCCGCATTATTGTTATGGTTGCGATGCGACTGGCTCGCTTTTGTGTCGGTCGTGTCTTGAAGCGGAGAAGCAGCATCATTGTCGAGTCTGCGTTATTTGTGGACAGCCGTGCGCTAATGGTAATGCGTGTCGGCGACATGCCCTGCCCTACGAGGCGCTCGACTGCGTGCTGTGGCGGCGAGGTGCGGTGGCGCGGCTGATTGATGATTATAAGTTTCACCGCGTGCGTGCCGCCAGTGGGGTGTTGGCTAGGATCCTAGACGAATTGCTCCCAGAATACGACGCCTCGACGGTGGTTGTACCGGTGCCGACTGCCCCTGCCAATATTCGTAAGCGCGGCTATGATCACATATTGCTGATCGCTCAGCAATTTGCCCGGCGGCGGGGACTGAGGGTCGAGCGACCCTTGGTCAGACAGACGAATGTGACGCAGCATTATGCTCGCTCGGCGGCTGAGCGTCGAAAGCAGGCGCAGCAGTTTTTCCGCATGCGCAGTGCTCGGGCCGATGTTCCCTATCTGATTTTGGATGATATTTTCACCACTGGCTCAACGATTACAGCGGCAGCCCAAACGCTACGAGCGGCTGGTGCGCGGGACATTCGCGTGGGGATTATTGCTCGCCAGGGGAACAATAAAAAGGCTACTGTAAAAACGCCGCCACATCCTAGTCGTGATGATACGAACCGCCCCGAGCGATCTCTTGGGTGCGGTACAGCTGCTCGGCGAGCATGAGCCGTACCAACTGGTGTGGAAACACCAGGCGTGATAGCGACCAAACGATGTCGGCTCGCCGGTGAAGCGTCTCGGTAACGCCATAGGCCCCGCCAATGATAATGACGATGTGCTGATCGGTGTGATCAAGAATGAGCCGCGATAGTTCTGGCGAGTTCAGGTTGCGACCGCGCTCGTCGAGGAGGATGACGAAGTCGTGCGGCTTGAGGCGAGACATCAGGCGCTCTGACTCATCCTGGCGCGCTCTGTCGCCGATTTGGCCGGAATGTGGGATGTGATGATCATTTCTGCGGCGAATGGCGCTCTGAGGCGCTCTAAAAAGCGCTTAATGCCTGGTTCCACCCAGGGCTCGTGCCGCTTGCCGATGGTGAGAATAGTGATTTTCATGTGTGGGTCTTCGGTGGGGTGTTATTATTGTGCAGGATAGCTTCGGCAGTCGCTTTGGCGATTTGGTGGTGGACATGGGCGGTCGGATGGCCCACGTCGTCACCCGCGGCTACCACACCAAGACCAAACGTGGCGCAAGTATCGACGTCCTTTGGCGGCTCGACCAGGGTGATCCGCGGTTCATGCATACTGGCCACAACGTCGCGGATAGCTTGATTGACCGTCTCGATAAAGCTGGCGACAAAGTGATCGGTGTCGTTATTGATAATCGTTGGACAGATGTTGCGTGGCTGGATGGGCGTGGTATAGAGGTTGATGTATAGCTGGGCGTTGGGGGCATGTTCAAGAATGGCGCGGTAGGCTTGCTCGAGCGATTGACGATATTCGTCCGAGTACAGTCGGCGAAAGACATCGATATACATCTCGCTGCGCGTATCACACTGTTCGTGCAGGCAGGCGTCGAACACCACGTTAAGGTCAATCATATTGGCGCCAAGTGTCAGTGTGACGATATCAGTTTTGGGGCTAAGGGCGTCGATTTGCGGTGGCTGGTCATCAAACTGCTGGTCAGAGATATGCTCTGGTCCGGTGCCACGACAGGCCACGAGGGTAATGTTATCTGAAGGAATGTCAAACGCTTCGAGTTGCCGCGCGTACGCTTCTGGTGAGCGCTGGCACTCTGTTGTTGTGTCGTCGTAATTCCCTAGCCCCGCCCCGCTGGCGACCGAATCACCCATGCCGACGACGTAGGTGTGCCTGGCCTGCTCGGGCGAGATGTTTGGGCGGCTGGACGCTGATAGCGCTAATGAAGCGAGGGCCGCTATCGTAGCGACCCCCCGTTTGGCCAATGTTTCTAATCTTTCTCTCATGATGTCGTGTCTGGCGGAAGGGGAGGGATTCGAACCCTCGGTACGTGTTAGCGCACGCCGGTTTTCAAGACCGGTACCTTCAACCACTCGGTCACCCTTCCAATTATCTCCTTGAATTTTGGCGGAGGAGGGGAGATTCGAACTCCCGCTACAGATCTCTCCGTACTAACGATTTAGCAAACCGTCCCCTTCAGCCACTTGGGTACTCCTCCAAATTCACTATTCAGTGTATCATATAAGTGTAATAATTAACAGCTTTATGATAAATGAGGTATAATGTAATTATGATACAAGGATATATTTCTAAGATTGTCACTGCATTACTTACGATTGGACTAGGAATAGCCCTAGTAGCCACACCGGTATCCGCTCTTGGTGAAGGTGGTGCTTCGGCTGGTATTGGTGCAGCCCGGGGAGATAATACCCCATCTAACCTAGTTAATGGTGATTCATCAATCATAAAGCGTGCCATAAATATTATGCTATTTGCAGTCGGCGTATTAAGTGTTGTCATGCTAATTTTTGGCGGTTTTCGCTATGTCATCTCTGGTGGCAAGAAAGAATCAGTCACAAATGCTAAAAACACCATTTTATATGCAATCGTTGGTCTGTTAGTCGCAGTTTTTGCTTATGCTATCATTAACTTTATCCTTGGCGCAGCATTAAGTGGAGGTTCAACCACTAACGTTTAATTGTCCAACTATTCTCGCCGTGATATACTAACAGCATGAATGATAATCCAGAACAACAGGGATTCGAGCCAAACTCATCAGATAGGTTTGATCTAAGTGAGCCAATCGCCTGGAACGCTCCAGAGGGAGTGCAGGTTCAGCGCGGAAAAATTTGGTATGTAATGTTTGCAGTTATTCTGGTCGGGCTAATAGCCCTAGCTATTCTAGTATTTAAGAACTGGACTTTTGCTGCCTTACTGCCTATTATGGCAGTGGCTTTATTCACCCTATCAAACAAGAATCCTCAAATTATTAATTATGCAATTAGCCCAAAGGGTGTTTATATTGCTGACGTTTTACATGATTTCAGTGAATTTCGTGCATTTGGATTATCAAATGAAAACAACCAGCACTCCATCATATTATTGCCAGTTAAGCGTTTTTCCCCAGGACTAACTATCTATTTTTCTGAAGCAGAAGGTGAGAAGATAGTCGATATGTTAGGTGCACGCCTACCAATGCAAGAAATTAAACCAGACGCTCTAGAAAAGCTCATTCGCTTAATAAAGCTATAGCTTGATTGGCCATATTTTATGTGGTAGAATACAGAAGTTCACCGCTTCCGGGCGGAGAAAGCTCTTTATATTTTTGTTATGGCCAATCGGATTTCCGAAAGGCTGTATGCACCCGTAGCTCAGCTGGATAGAGCGCTGGCTTGCGGAGCCAGAGGTCGTAAGTTCGAATCTTGCCGGGTGTACCACATTAGCTTTATGGAGAGATGCAGGAGTGGTTGAACTGGCCGCTCTCGAAAAGCGGTATGGGGCAACCCATCGAGGGTTCGAATCCCTCTCTCTCCGCCACAACTACTTAAGATGAAAATAACCATTCTAACAATCGGTAAAAAGAACGAACCCTGGATTCAACCAGGCGTTTTTCGTTTTTTAGAGCGCCTGAGACCGCCGTTTGCCGCAGAGATGATAATTCTACCACATTCAAGCTTTGAAGGCGACAGGGCGCGCCAGGAGGAGTCAGAGCGTATATCCAGTCGCCTGCGCTCAGATGATTTTGTCATTTTGCTTGATGAACGCGGTAAAAACTTATCATCACCAGAATTATCAGATTTAATTATTAATCACACCAATAAACGTATCGTTTTCATTATCGGTGGGGCTTACGGCGTTACCGATGAAATGCGCCAGCGAGCCAATGTAACTTGGTCGTTATCAAACCTGGTATTCCCGCATCAACTAGTCCGTCTCATCCTGGCAGAGCAGCTGTATCGCGCGCAGGAAATTCATCGGGGCAGTCATTATCACCACTTATAGTTTAGGACGACCATGACGTACAATCACAGCAATTTCTACATGTTCAGCACCAGCTTTTTTTAAGCAATCTGCTGCCGCCATTACCGTTGATCCAGTCGTAAAAATATCATCGATAATAACGTATCGACGATTTTTATCAATTACACCTCTTACCTCGAAAAAATCTTTTGCCTGACGTCGTCGTTGGCGAGACGACTTTGTAAAATGCTGAGTAACGTTATTGCAGCGGCGAAGAAGAAAAATACAATCCACTTTTCGACGCCTAGATAATTTCATAGCGATTTTTTGGATATGATCAAAACCCCGACGGCGAATGTTCTGAGAAATAGTTGGAATCGGTATAATAACTGCCTCAGGCGGCAATGTAGGTAATTTTTCATCCAATAAATCACTCAATACTCCAGCCGCTGCTTGCACACGCCGAAATTTATAATCGTCAATTATTTTAGCGACGGGTCCAGTCCGTCGTGCAAAACACCAGACCATATCACAGGGCACATTATGCTTTTGGCACAAGTTCCCGTCTTTTACTGGCTCACCGCAAAATACGCATATTTTATATTTTTTACTGATGATGTATTTTTTACAATCTACACATAAAATACCCCCTGTTTTACCACACTTATAACAATGGTGGGGAGCAATGATTGATAGTAGCGCGTCAAACATTGTATTTTTTACGTTTTATACCCCTCACTGTTGATTATAACGCACATTACAGGTATACTTGTAGGGACTATTGTCAATGAGCCTTATTATAAACGCGGAGGAAATTATGGCCCGAAAGCAAGATGATGATTTACTACTAACAGCAGAAGACGAGCTAACAGCGGCGTTTCTTGGTGGAGACGACCAAGATTTACCAGCTCCTCAAACTACCAACACAAATGGCCCAGTAGCAGCTGATGACAATTGGGAAGATGAAGCTGACGATTTGATGGGGCAGTTGGCAGTTGACGTCTTTGAAACCGAAAATGATTTGATTATTAAAGCACGTACTGCTGGTGTAGACCGCAACGATTTGGACGTCAGTATTTCTGACGGTATCCTGACAATTAGCGGTACTTTATCAAGCGGCGATGAAGCTGACGTTCGCCAGTGGCATATTCAAGAGTGCTACTGGGGTGAATTTAGCCGTACATTAGCCCTACCAACCGCGGTTAACGAAGAGGGCGTAAAGGCAGAATTGAAAGATGGCGTTTTGACAATTACTTTTGAAAAAGTAAAGCAAGAAAAAGCAAAAAAGATTCAGGTTCTATAAAATCATCGAAAATAAAATACCGCCAACATGTGGCGGTATTTTTTGACCATAAAAAAGAGCCTCATCGGCGAGGCTCTTTTTCTTAATAGGACTAATTATGAACCTGATGTAAATCGAGTAATAACCATATTAACGATTGCCCAGGCTAGAATGGCCACCACTAAGCCAACGACTGCGTATAACACAGTATTCTTCGCTGACTGCACCTTATTACTATCGCCAGCAGACGTCGTATAACGAATACCACCCCAGATAAGCATAATAACACTTAAGACACCGACAGCATATAAGAATATGTTAACAACATTTTTAACCAAATCCTGAGGGTCGGTAGCAACGTTATCAACACCCGTTCCTTGCGCATTATCAACTCCGCTTCTCAGAGTGAAGTCGGCAGCACTAGTCGTTGGTGCTACTGCCAAAGCGACTGTTGGTACAATCAGTAGTCCAGCCAAGATCATTTTCAGTTTATTCATGTTTTATTCTCCTTCTTTAATGATGTTATTATTATACATTTTTATCTGTTATTTGCAAAACTCTTTATGAGCCCGACGCAAACTTATTCACAACCAAGTCAACGATTGCCCAGGCCATTATTGCAACAATTAGTCCAACTACTGAGTAAATGAGCGTATTCTGAGCGGCTTTAGTTTTTGAGGCATCGCCAGCCGAGGTTACATAGCGAATACCGCTAAATATAATCATAATGATCGACAAAATACCAATAACCCATAGGAGTATATTGACGACTGATTTTACTAAGCCACTATCGCCATCAATCTTTCTGCCTTCCATTTCCGAAGTAGTGGCAGCGCCAATCCCATCTGACACCTGAGCAGAAACATTGCTAGATAAGGAAACAGTCGATAAAGTCGCCAGCCCAAAGGCTGCGCAGATCATAATTGCTATTGATACTACTGTTTTTTTCATATTTCCTCCTAATTAAACCTATTAAATACGAAATTAACAATCGCTGCCGCAAACAATGAAACTACTAAACCAATTACCGCATATAACACGGTATTCCTGGCTTTTGCGGCTTTTTGAGCGTCGCCGCTAGAAAGAGCGAACAAAATACCACCAACAACAATCATAATAATAGAGATAACACCAACCGCCATTAAGAGAACATTGACAACATTACCAACAATACTGTTAACTTTTGTTTCACCATCAGACCGATTCTCGCAGTAAATAGAACCTGCGCCATCTCCCGAGCAAATATCAATACCGCTGTTGGCTGAAGCAATAGGAGAAAGCACGCCAAATAACCCAACCAGCAACATCCCAACAATCAGAATCTTTGTGACAATTTTCATCTTAAACCCTTCCTATAATGTAACTTGTTATAGCAATTGCGCTGGAAATAATCACCAGGCCAATAACAGCGTATAAAATAGCATTCTTAGCGTTGGCGGTTTTTGTTGGATCACCGGATGATAGGGAATAATTTATCCCAGCAATAATCACAATAACCACCGCGATGACACCGGCCGCCCACAGTGCTAAATTGATAATACTCATAATATTAACCTGATTATCTGGTACACCGACTTCACCAGCACTACCCAACAAACCAGCAAAAAGCTCTATATATTTCATACTATATTCCTATCCTTGATGAAATAAAGCTAACAACCGCTACAGACGACAAAGCAACAACCAGACCAATTGCTGCGTTCATGATAGTTTTTCGACCATGAGCCGCCCTATCAGGGGAGCCATTGCTGGTCATCATTAAGAAACCGCCATACATGATATAGCCAGTAGTTGCATATCCAACGACCTGTAGTAAATCTTCCACAATATTAAGGGCAATCTTCCAGATGAAATTAGCCTGAGAAGTTGTGTCATTACCGGGACTTCTGACGGTACAGTCACTTTCTAACAGGCCATCATACCACGGCTTTAACGTCAAAATCTTACCGTCAGGACAAGCAAGAGAGTTATGAGAAAATGTAACATTAGCACCAACAGAGCCAACCACAACCAAGAAAATTGCTATTATAATGTTTTTCATTAGTTAAAGACTCCTCCTGGAATAATAAAGTTAGTAATTGCCACCATAAAAGCAAACATCAGTAGTCCAATAACCGTATTTGTCCAGATTTCTCGCGCTTTCTTAATTTTATCCGGACTTCCTTCAGAGGTGGTGTAGAGAACTGCGCCAAAAATAACTGCTCCAACCGCTGCAACACCAACACCAGCCGTCAAAATTTGAATAACTTGCTTTACGATATTAATCAGGGCCGTGCTCCCTTCGCCATCGCAAGAGATAACCGACGTATCTGCACCAGCACAACTTGCTGCTAAAGCAGACTGAGTCACCATAACTCCTGTTATGACTACTGTCGTTATAAATACGCTAACTATAATATTTCTTTTTGTCATATAAAATTTCTCTTATACAGAAATTGTAAAATAGTCAAGCGAAAAAAGCAAATATTTTCCTTGAAAAGGCATAGATAATCTGGTAGTATAGGAGCTGTGCTATGCGCTCGTAGTGAAGTTGGCCTATCACGCCTCCCTGTCACGGAGGAGATCGCCGGTTCGAATCCGGTCGAGCGCGCCACAATTCACCCATTTGGGTGTTTTTTTATGGGATTGTATTTTACTTTAATTTCATCTTGTCAAATTAAAGTAAAATCAATTTTACTTTAATTTCATCTTGTCAAATTAAAGTATTTTTTCTATAATTTAGCGCATAATGAGTAATATTATTGGAAGATATATACAGCAACCTCAAGGATTCAAAGCCTTTATTCCAGCTGATTTCCCGCCAGTAGAAGACTTCCATCCGTCTAGAGAACTGATATCGAAACACAATGAAGCGCTTCGCCTATTGGGGGTCCTAGATGGAATCACTCGATTTCTACCAGACAAAGACCTCTTCCTAACAATGTTTATTCGGAAAGACGCTTCTAGCTCTAGTGCCATAGAAGGCACAAATGCTACCATGGAAGAGTCTATTGAGTACGAAAATATAGAAAAAGCCCGTGTCCTACCAGACGACGTAGATGACATACTACATTATATAAAGGCTTTAAACTTTGGTATAGAACAATCAAAAACAACGCCATTTTCTCTGCGTTTCATAAGAGAACTACACAGCAAGCTAATGGCTGGCGCACGCTTTACACAAAATCCCTATCCTGGTGAATTTCGTCGTTCACAAAACTGGATTGGAGGAACCAAGCCAGACAACGCCAGATTTGTACCACCACCAGTTCATGAGATGAAAAGAGCGCTCGGAGATTTAGAAAATTTCATTCATGCCGATGACGATTTTCTACCGTTGATAAAGGCAGGCCTAATTCACGCACAATTTGAAACAATCCATCCTTTTAACGATGGTAATGGACGTACTGGAAGAATGCTTATTACAATGTTTTTGCTTTTCAAAAAGACTCTTGATATTCCAGTATTATATTTGTCTGCCTATTTCAGAAAACACCAAAGTCTTTATTACGATAAAATCAATAACTACCACGAAGGTGACATTGAGGAGTGGTTGTTATTCTTCCTAGACGGACTGATTGAAGTCGCCGAATCTTCTATTGAATCTTGTGAAAAGATCATAAAATTAAGAGATAGAGATTTATTAAAAATACACAAAATGAGCAAACGAGCCTCGGCTTCAACAATGTCAGTACTGACTAATCTTTATACAATGCCTATAGTCGGGATTGCGGAAATTGCAAGCTGGACCAATACAACCAAGCCAGGATCCTATACAATAATCCAGAGAATGGTAGATGAAAATATTTTATATCCATTACATAACAGAGATGTTGCCTACGGGCAAAAATGGGTATACAAAGATTATCTTGATATATTTAGTTAATTTACACCTGTTCCGTTATATAATAAACATCTACAGACGAGAGTTGACCAAAACAGGCGTTTCACTAGGTCAAAACCGGTAAATCATAAAGTATTTAGCTACTCCAGCAAATCAGCACCTAACAAGAATACTCTGCGCCGTTTACTCCATCACAAACTGGATTATTTACAGAAAATATGTTCTAATTATTGCATTTTTCTGCTTTTTATGTTATGATATCGGCAATTGGACCAGCGGTCTAAGGAGTTTTATAAAATATACCTGACAATGTCAGAGGAAGGGTTCCGAACATTATGGTAGAACATAAGAGCGGTATTCTTGAAGCAGTAAATCATACGACTAGAGAGCTTTTTAGAAAGCTTCCTGAAAAGTTTATGGCCGTAATGGGTACAATAGCTGTAGCCGCGACAGGCGTCGGATTAACTGGATGTAGTACAGAGGGATACGACCCAAACAAAGACGTCACGCCGGATACAACAGCGACTCTAGAAACTCCTCAATCTACGCCAACAGCGGATGCAGAAAGTCAAACAGCTCCAACTCTCGAGGCAGATCGAGTCATGAAATTTTATGGAGAAGAAGAGCTTCAGGAAAAATTACCCGAAGCAAAAGATATGAACGAAACCTGTGGTATTCTGTTCAAATTCTTTAACATGAACATGCCTGAAGAATACCGACAAGATACCGACGAGTACGGGAGAATGCAAACCGAAAGTAGAAACAGCGCCGAAACTACGAAATCAATGGGCGAGTGGACTTTAAATGCCATAAAAGTAGCGGCTCTAGCGATAAAATATGGGAATTTTAACGAAGAGACAAACAAACAGATTATGCGCGGTACGGTTGATGGATTATCAGCAGGCATGGGTCATGAATTTCTCTCAATATATTTCGAGCAACTAATTGATAATCGAGATACAAATATAGACCATATATTGTTCAATGGAGACGAAAGTAATAAGTTGAATACCCTACTCGAAGGTTCAGCAGCTAACCCAGAATCAACTACTAAAGAATGCCGTAATCAGTTCAATAACTACACCGATTCCAGAAACCGCATGAACTACAAGGACCTAAATTTCGGAGGATGCCCGCCAGCATACTACTCTGTATTAGTAAGCAAAAGTCCAGATCCTAGCAAAGACTATTCATTAATGTTTAGCGTGGTCATTAGCTCTAATACAGACAGTAAAGACCCAAGCGTATTTAATAAAGATGCTCGCAAGGCGCCTAATAATGATAACAGCTATTCCATAGATAAGAATAGGTTCTTTAGGCCTATACTATTAGATCTTGGATTTTTGTGGGAAGGCTCTCCGGAAACCATTCCGATTAATGGAGAAGAAACTCTAGCTAGTACAAGCGCAGAGGTCACAGAGTTCAGTGCAGCTCATAGTACTACAGGCTTTGACAAAGATAATTAATATAATTTGCATAAACACCTTCAAATATGATTAAATGAAGGTGTTTATGTTTATTAGTGGGCATAATTATAAGCATAGCCTTAAGAGTATAATCCTCTACCTGTGTATGAGCGCTTTGTTTATTATGCCAATTGCTACAATTTTTACTTCTTTACCAGCATTTGCCGATGGATACTTCGACGGCCTCAGTACTCAAGACAAATATAAGTTTTATGTTTATGCACGAGCCTTAAACAGGTGCTTTCAGAGGGCAGGTAAATCAGCCCCAGAAAGTAGTATAGAGGATTTAAGAAAAGGGAAGATATGGTCTAAAGGAGTACCTGCCGCATACATAGGAACATTTCCGGGATTTGCAGGATACAATAGTTCCGGTGGATACTTTGATTGTAATTCACCAGACTTGATAAACGCAGCCATTAGTCAATTTAATATACAACCAAGAGGCAGAGCGTCTGCAGTAGAAGTACTTCTCTGTGAAGTGGGATACAGGAGGGGAGGTGACTACAATAAATCAGCAGAAGACTGTATAAATGGAAGCGGTAAATTTGGTAAAAAAAGTAACGGTACAACTGGAAAGGATGAGCGCTCAAACGAAGTTGAGATATATTCAGAAGGAAAAATATTCCAAGCACTAGCGCACCTTTCAGGGTATAGAACTGGGGCAGAAAATTCTAACCCTGGCATAAAATACCTCGTTTCCAGATCGATGATAAAAGGCTGCATAAAAGACGATAACCCTCAACCTCAGCGACACGATTCGAAGGAATGGGAAATACCAAACATCGACAGCAGCGGCAATCTGTCTAATTCATACTATCTGCCTGGTGATGGCCAAGGATATAACGTAGGCGGGTCTAATAACCGCGAGTGGCCTCAGAATCATTATGACTCAAATATCCCTGAGTGGCAGTGTATGAATATCCATAAAAAATTAGTTGAATCAGCACCAAAGTACCGACAGGCCTTGCAACAGTCAGCTACAGACACTGCCTGTGCAGGATTAACAGAAAATGAATTAAAAGCTTGCCAAGATGGAGCGAAAAATAGAAGTGATTCAAGCTACTGTACAAATCATTACTATGGATCAGAACTGTCTGCCTGCCAAAAAGGCCAAACTGCTAAAGTCGACGTCCCGACAGAGGAGAGTGGAGACGGAGAAGAGAAAAATTCCTGTGGTATTGACGGCGTGGGGTGGTTAGTCTGTCCTTTAATAAATTTCATGGCGAGTATCAATGACGCCGCGTATGGCGCTGTGTCTGGATTTTTGGATATAAAACCAGAAATACTATCCGATACCTCCTCTGGCACGCGCCAGGGCTGGGAATTCTTCCGTGATATCGCCAATGCGCTATTTGCAGTAGTGTTTTTATGGGTGATATTCTCTCAAATATCTAATGTTGGCCTTAGCAACTATGGTATAAAGAAGATACTGCCGCGGTTAATAATCGGGGCAGTACTGGTAAATATCTCGTACTATATCTGCCAAATTGCTGTCGACTTGTCTAATATATTGGGCTACTCATTAAAAGAAATGCTGGAAACTGCAGCAAAAAGCATTAGTACTGGATCAGGAGAAGTGGGTGGTTGGGGTATATTTTCTTATGTATTAGCGGGAACAGGAGCAATTATATTTATACTTTTAGCAGTCGGCATACCAACCATTTTGGCTGGATTTTTAGCTATCTTAATGGTATTTATTATTTTAATCGCCCGACAGGCTGGGGTTATTTTACTAGTGGCTATTTCGCCCGTGGCGTTTGCTGCCTGGCTACTGCCAAACACAGAAGGGCTATTTAAGCAGTGGATGAAGATGTTTAGGGGGTTGCTATTAGTCTTTCCTGTTGTTTCCTTATTGTACGGAGCGGGAAAGCTAGCAGCTGCTATCCTATCATCGAGTGCCACCTCTGATCCTAACAATCCTGCTGAAACCATGCAAGTAGCCGCCTTGGGTGCTGCTACTATGCCACTTCTTGCCACACCCTTTGTTCTCCAAAATGCCTTAAGTTCGCTAGGTAGTATTGGTGGAAAAATCGGTAAATTAAGTAGTTTGGCTAATCGCCGAGTAGGAAGTACAGTCGTAAACAAATCAAGAGTTGGCGACCTTAAAAATAAATGGAAACTACGTTCGGCTAAGAAGTTAGCAGATAGACGATCTGGTAATACTTGGCTAGGAAGGAAGGCTGATAGTCTCAGGGGAAGTGACAGTAGGCTTACAAGAGGAGTCGGGATTGCATTGAATCCTAGAAGAGCTTTTGATAGTAGTGCAGCTGGTAGATTCTTCGGTCTGTCAGAAGGAGTAAATGCTGCACAGGAGGCCTCTGATAAGTTTGCCAGAGAAGAGGCTCAGCGAGCCTTTATATATGAACATAATGGAGATGCTGTGGCTGCCCTAAAAAGTAAGAATAAGCATGTTCAAAAAATTGCTGCCGAAGAACTTGCTAAAAAGGGTGACTGGGGCGCGACACAGATGGCTCAATATCTGGAAGGTGGAGGAAAAATTACTAGCGTAGGGATGGCCGACGCTTTAACTACTATGAAGGGATCTCATGCAGGTGTTAGCGAAGCTGGAACTGAAGCGCTTAGACAAATGCAGGCAAAAAATGGGCCATCGGAGGTTGAATTCTCTCCAAGCAAGCTTAGCGAATTTACTGCTTTAGGCGTAGGCAAACTATCGGGAGAAGCTATCGCTAAACAAAGTGCTAATGCTATAAACAATAGCAAGATCAGTCCTGAACAGGCGTCCAGAATTCTAGATAACGAAAGACTTCGCTCTACTATGAGTAGTGCAACAGAAAAGGCTTTACGATCAATAGCAGAGCCGTCTAGCGAGAAAGATAACAAGCCTAACCAGGAGAATGGGAATAGCCAGACAGGAAATACCCCTCCTATCAACAGGGAAGATTCTGGGCTATTCATCGCCCACTCTCAGGATGATGTCAGAAGAGCAGTAGAGGAACAGGCAAAAAGACAGAATAGGTCATAATAGTCCTTAGTCTCTAAGCATCTTCTCTTGACTTTTTCACCTAAAAATGCTAATATATCCATGAATGGAGTGGTTGATTTCGCGTAGGCAACTTCTTAACACGGGGTTGCGATGGTTTATGTTGCTGACAGCAGGTTTGCTGGTGAGCGTTTTTATGAACGCTTTTATGCAACCAAACTCTGCCCGTGCAGCAGATGTAAAATGGGATGACCGCGACTTAACTTATAATCAAGAAAAATATACTAGACTAACTGATAATAATAAGATTAAACAGTTAAAGATTCCGGACAAGTCAATTGTTTTTTTACACGAAGATAACGCCAAAAAAGAAGTTCGGGTAATTTATTTCCCCGCAAGCGAGATTAGTTCATTAAGCTCAGCTACGTACGCAGTTTATTCATTCGTGGCGCCAGACGGTTATATTCAAACCAGTACCTCAACAGTCTCGATTGAATCACCGTCTGATAACTCAACGGGAAGTTCTTGTAGTGTACAGGGTCTAGGGTGGATAATTTGTCCTGTATCTAATTTCTTGGCGGGATCTATGGACTGGATGTATAGTGCACTTCAAGAGTTCTTAAAAACTCAGCCACTAGAAACAACTAACCAAAACAGCGGCATTTATATGGCGTGGGGAATTATGCGCAACATTAGCAACGTGGCGTTTATTGTAGCGTTCTTAGTGATTATTTATTCTCAGATGACGTCAATTGGTATTAGTAATTATGGTATTAAAAAACTACTACCACGCTTGATTATTGCTGCGGTACTGGTGAATTTATCTTTTACTATTTGTGCTATTTTACTGGACCTATCTAATATTGCTGGCTATGCTCTACAAGATGCATTTATGGGCATCAGGAACACCGTAGTCAAGCTGGGCGAGAATACTTCGCCGACAAATTGGACTGATGTCACTAGCTCGGTATTGGCTGATGGACTATTAGGCGTTGGAGCGGTTGCTGGGGTGGCTACTGCGTTTACACTTAGAGCGGAGCTGGTACCAATGCTAATGCTAGCTTTGGTTGGCCTGGGGCTAACATTACTCTTAGTACTCTTAATTATGGCTGCAAGACAGGCATTAATTATTATCTTGATTATTATTTCTCCTCTGGCGTTTGTTTGTTATTTACTACCAGGAACAGAGAAATGGTTTGAGAAATGGCGCGGTCTTTTTACAACAATGCTGATTTTCTTTCCAGCATTTGCAGTGGCGTTTGGTGGAGCGCAATTAGCCGGTACTATTATTATACAGAGTGCGACTGGAGCAAATGGCGGAATGATGCATATTTTAGGCATGATTGTGCAGGTAGCACCACTAGCGCTGACTCCTCTAATTCTGAAACTTAGTGGTGGCGTATTAAATAGGGTAGCTGGATTTGTTAACGACAAAAATAAAGGTCTGTACGACAGGACTAAGAACTGGGCGAAAGAGCGACGCGAAATCACCAAGAACAATAAACTGGCCAACGATAAGATGTGGCGATTTGATCCGAACCGCTTACGCCGACGCGTAAATCACGCCAGTAGACTGCGTAAGGAGCGCCTAGATAGATCACAAAAAACAGCTGAGAATTCTTACAGAGGATCAGCAAAGCACAAACGAGAAGATTTGTTAGCCAAACAAACAGCTCGACGCTCTGAATTGTTATCCGAGCAAGACGCCAACCGCTACGCAGAGGCAGCTCAGGGATATTGGCCGAGCGACATGAGTACGAAGCGATCTTTACCTGATCGTATCTCACGGGGTGTACTTCCTGGCTGGTCAATTAAGCGAGATATGAAACAACATCAGCAGAATTCTGACCTTATGGATGCATTTAACGAACTAGAAACCAGTATAGCAGCAGAGGGGCTGCGTAAGAGTAACGTTCAACGTCAGCTTAATAAGAAATTCGCAGAAGACCTCTTATCGAATAGCACCCTCCAGGATCAGGCTGCTGGTAATGTTAGCCCATATGGCAAAGAGGCGGCATTGGCAAGCGCTATTTCTACAACCAGAGGTGAAACTTCTAAATCTATCGAGGAAGCTCATCAGATTATGAAACACCATAAATTAAGTTCCGGACAACGACAAGACTTGGCTCTGGGTAAAAGTGTCACCACGGCCGACGGCACTGTTATTGATAGTAAAAATATATATGTCCGTGAGGCGGCGATTGAAGAACAAATTAAGTATGGTACTGTAACAGAAGTGGCTCAATTGTTAAGTGAATTACCTCCAGAATTTAATTCCTCAGCGGCGGCAGCATTGGCAGCTTCTGGAGTTAAAAATAAGGCTTCGTTCATGGGCGGTAAGCTTATTGACGACCTTATCAGAGGTGCTATCAATAACCGCGGCGATCTCATGAAATACTGCTCTGAATGGTTGGAGGGTGGTAAATATAAAGCGGAAGATTTGGCTTCTACCGACGCTGACGGTGTTAAATTGCTCATGGAGGCTATTAATAGCCCATCTGGTGGTATTATTAGCGCTACAAGACGTCAGTCAATTAAGGATAATATTGACGAAATTCTCAATAATGAACGATTGTCGTCGCGTGCAACCGATGCCGCCAAAGAACAGTTCAGAATACTCCAGAGTATGCTGTAATCTTTACAATTTGCTATAATATAAGCAGTATGTCGGTGTATAAAGTTCCTCAAGACGTAGAGGCGGAAGATAAGCTGCTCGGACCGTTTAGTTTCCGTCAGTTTGTGTTTTTGATCATAGCAGTCGCTGGAATTGGTATTGCATATGCTCTTGGGCGAATATTATTACCGATGGCGCTAATTCCAGTCCCAGCCATCCTGTTTTTTGGAGCGCTGGCGCTACCTCTTAAAAAAGACCAGCCGATGGAAGTCTATTTGGCGGCAGTTATTTCTTTCCTCTTAAAGCCTAAAAAGCGTTTGTGGCAGCCTGACGGCATTGAGGCATTAGTAGAGGTGGTTGCGCCAAAAGTCGAAGAAAAAACCTACGGAAACAATTACGATCAAGCCGAAGTTCAGCGTCGATTGTCATATTTGGCAAATCTGGTGGATAGCCAGGGGTGGTCAATTCGCGGTGTTAATAATCCAAATAGCTCCATGCATGCAGACCTTTTTAATACAGGTCAGGCAGCGCACGATATTTTAGATGAAAACAGCACGACCGCACAGAATATTAATCATCTAATCATCGAGTCAGATGCTCGCAGACGGCAGGACATGATTCAGAAAATGCAATCAGGCCAGTCAAATAAAAAATCTGTATTCCAACCAGATGAAGACTTAGAAACAGATTCTCACATACAGCTTCAAACAAACCCATATCCGAGTATGCACCAGTCAACATTAAATCCAATATCTAACCACAGCAATTCGAGCAATCAATCAACTGCCACACCACAAACTAGCCTAAACAACGTCTCGCCTGCTATAATAGACTTGGCAAACAATCACAGCGACCTTTCTGTCGAAACGATTTCACGCGAAGCAAATCGAATTGAGCGAGAAAATAATAAATTAGCAGAAGAGGAAGTAGTGATTTCATTACGTTAGGTGGGTTATGCAACCAGAGTTACAGAATCAACAGCCACATCAGCAAGTTCCGCAGGCTAATGTCAATGCGGTAATTCAAGACGTACCGCAATCACCAGCACCAGGCACAATTGCTTCAGGTCCTACTCCAGACTCACCCACACCGGATAAAACCCCAGAGCAAAAAAAGAATGGACCGATTAGCACCCAGAATACGCTGCTTTTCTCCGAAATGCGCGAGAATATGATTATCATGAGCGATGGTAGTTTTCGGGCGGTGGTAGAATGTGAGTCGATTAACTTTGATCTGATGAGCGCCCGTGAACGAGAAGGTATCGAATTTAGCTATCAGAACTTTATCAATTCACTTTATTTCCCAATCCAAATCCTCATTCGTTCACGCCGCGTGGATATTGGTCCATATCTGGACAGATTGGCAGAAATTAGGCGCAATCAAGACAACATGCTACTTAATGTTTTAATGGACGATTACATGGATTTTATCGATGTTTTAGCGCAAGAAGCCAATATTATGGATAAAAGTTTCTATGTCGTCGTGCCGTATTATCCAGCCGGTGACGCAAATGTCATGAAACAGCAGGCAAAGGGACTGTTTAGCAGCTTCTTCAGTGGCAAAAAAGAAGCGACTGTAACGAAAATTGACCAGGTCACGTACACAAAAGCCAAGGACGAGATTAAGAATCGAATTGATCTAGTGATGAGCGGACTATTCCAAATAGGTGTCAAAAGTCGACAATTAAATACTCGACAGCTGGGCGAACTATTCTATACCTCATATAACCCCGACACTTCATCACGCGAATCACTGGCGGCAATTGACCCGAGCCAACTCACAACAGCCTACGTAACCAAAGGTCAAGGTCAACCGCCAACAGGAGGAAGACTATAATGGCAAAGAAAAAGCTAGACGCTGTAGATATTGCGGCACAGCAACGAGCGCGCGAACAGGCCGAAGTTGAACAGGCGTTTTTGACCGGAGTACGAACACTCCGAGATTTCATTGCACCAAGTAGTATTGAACTGCACTCAGACCACTTCCGTCTGGGCTCAAAATACGGCCGCACCATGTATGTTTATGGCTATCCACGTCAGATTTACACCGGCTGGCTTAGCTCAGTAATTAACATTGATGAAGTTCTGGATATTAGTATGTTTATTTATCCAGTCGATACACAAATTGTGCTGAATAATTTGCGCAAAAAAGTGACGCAACTGGAAGCAAGTATGAATATTAACTCCGAAAAAGGTCGCGTGCGTGATCCGGGGTTAGAAGCAGCCCTACAAGACGCCGAGGAATTACGCGATCAACTACAAATTGGGGCAGAGAAGTTCTTCCGATACGGACTATATATCACAATTTATGCCGACAGTATGGACGAATTAAACTTTGTACAGCATAAAATCGAAACGATCTTTGGTCAGCAATTAGTCTTCTCAAAAGTCGCCTCCAGCCAGCAGGAACAGGGACTCAATAGCACTATTCCGCAATTAACTGATGAATTACAAATCCGCCGCAACATGAACACTGGTGCCATCTCCACCAGCTTCCCATTCACCTCAGCCGACCTAACCGACGGCAAGGGTGTATTATATGGTATCAATATGCATAATAACGGCCTGGTGATTTTTGACCGTTTTTCTCTGGAAAATGCCAATATGGTAGTATTTGCTAAATCTGGTGCTGGTAAGTCGTTTACAGTGAAACTAGAGGCGCTGCGCAGTATGATGATTGGATCGGACATAGTGATTATCGACCCAGAAAATGAATATCAAAAATTATGCGATGCAGTGGGCGGCAGCTATATTAGGTTGAGCTTAAATAGCGACACAAGAATTAATCCATTTGATTTGCCACGAGTGATTGATACTGATGAGGCGGACGACGCACTTCGGGCAAATTTAGTGACCTTGCATGGATTATTACGACAAATGCTGGGCGGAGCTCAAGCAGCAGCTGGCGGCCAAGTCATGGCGGGATTAACACCAGCCGAGGAGGCTGATATCGATCAGGCGTTGATTGACACTTATGCGCGAGTTGGCATTACCTCAGATCCGTTAACTCACAATTCCACGCCGCCAACAATTTCTGACCTATACGATACACTGCTTCATATGGGTGGTACTGGGCCAAGTTTGGCGCAGCGCCTCCGCAAATTTACCTCTGGAACATTTGCGGGTATCTTCTCGCAACAAAGTAATATTGATATCAATAATAATATGGTGGTGTTTAATATTCGCGACCTGGAAGATGAGCTACGACCGACAGCAATGTACATTGTCTTAAATCATATCTGGAATATTACGCGCACCGACCAGAAGAAACGCATGTTGATTGTTGATGAGGCTTGGCAATTGATGAAATATGATGATTCCGCCAGCTTCCTGTTCTCACTAGCAAAACGCGCCCGAAAGTATCAATTGGGATTAACGACTATCACTCAGGACGTCGAGGACTTCGTGGGCAGTAAAATGGGGCGGGCAATTGTCTCTAACTCATCAATGCAGCTCCTCTTAAAACAGTCTACTAGCGCTGTCGATGTCCTGTCTCAGGTGTTCAAATTGACAGAAGAAGAGCAGAAGCGTCTATCCAATTTCCCAGTTGGACAAGGGTTGTTCTTTGCTGGACAAAACCATGTTCACATCCAAATCCAAGCTAGCGACACTGAATATAATCTCATTAACACTAATCCGGCGGCTCAACAGGTAAAACCGTCAGAAACGCCAATCGGCGGATACGGACCAGTATAGTATAATTATAAGAGAATATGGCACTACTTTCTTACGATACGGATAATAAGGCTGACGAGAGACTGAATCCCGCCGAGCAGGCTAGGTTTGACCAAATTCAGGCTGGTAGTGCGGAATCAGAATTAAGCGACCGAGAAAAAGCCGCCATAAATGATCTTGAATCTCAATTTGACGACACCGACTCAGATGCGGGCCGTCGGGTTGATGACGCCAGCGAATCCCTAAATAACAAAGAATCATCCATACCAAACAAGAATGGCTTTTATCAACCATCCAATAAATCTAATAAAAAGCAGCCGATGACGTTTAAGTCGTTAATGAAAAAACGCGGGCCAATTATAGCAATTGCCGGGGCGATTGGCGTAGGTGGCGGATTAATGGGTGCCTTCTTTGGCCCAGCAACTATGCTACATAATATCGTTGAAAATTTTACCGATCATAATGACTCCGCTTCAGTTACTAAAGAAAGTCGCATGCGAAAGCATTTTAATCGAGTCTTTAATAGTGGCGACAGTACAGGAATTTGCCAAGGTAGCAAAATAACTATGCGTTGTAGGTTTAGCCGATTCTCAAATAGTGCTCTAAGAAAATTATCAAAACAAGGAATTAAGCCCGTCAATGCTGATGGTAGCGAGATAAATATAAAAGGCAAAGGCTATCCGGATAAGAACCCGTCACACTATACTGTTGAGGGAATTAATAACGGTAAACCAATTGAATCAGCTAAATTAAAAGATGAGCTGTTAAAAAAAGAAAATCGGAAGATCGCCAGTAAAGTCTACGGAAGATCCGGTTTATTTAATATGCGAGTTCGTGCTTGGGTTGGGAAGCATATGCAGGGAGTGTATAGTAAACTAAAGCTCAACAGAAATGGTGGCATTGCTAATAAAATTGATAAAAAGCTTGGCATAAAAGAACGAATTACAAAATTTAAGGAAAAGTTACCGAAATTTAATGGTGCTAAAGCAAGCGAGGCTATCAATGAGCGCATTAATAACCTTAGTGAAAGAGTGGGCAAAGGTGGCCTGATTTATGGTTTTGCTGCCAGTGGGTGTGCAATTGCAAAAGTTCCAAATATTGTTACCGCGGGCGTTACCGCTATTCAACTAGCGCCTCTATTCTCTTTGCTTATGGATGTCGTGTTATCTCCAGGATCACAGGCAAAAGCGGCCGGGTTTGGTAGTGGCTTTACTCCAGAAGCGATGGACACTGTTGGCACAATGCTAACCGAAAGAGGAAAAATGTCGGAATCTGAAAATAGTGAGGGATCGGCCCTCGATTCACCATCAATGCTGGCGGCAATGGGTATAAATCAAAACAAACCAGCTATTGCCAAAAACTATGTTCCTGGCTATTTAGCGATCTCCAATCCAGCAATTCAAACCTTGAACGGTATTAAGGAGGCGACTGACCCAGCTTGTAATTATATCCTCAGTCCATATGTTATGTACTCCTTTTCGGCAATTGAGTTATCTGCTACTGGCCTAACTAGTGGACTAGGGGTAGTAGTGCGGACTGTAGGTAAAACTCTCGTTAAAGAAGCAGTCAAGGCTATAGCTACTTGGGCTGCCGGTGATATAGTAAAGAATCTACTTTTAAAGTTGGCAGAAAGTCTACTCGTTCCGAACAATGCCCAGTATAAGGATCTGGGAGATTCGCTCGGTGTTGGCGCAGCAGCCTTCTTTTCTAGCGGCTCTATGAGTCAAATGCTGCCAGGATTGAAACGTAGTCAATTAGCAGAATTCAATAGTATTCAAATTGCCAATGAAGAATTCCAGAAAGAAATGGATATTGCCTCACTAAGTCCGTTCGATACCTCCAGCAAATATACATTCTTAGGCAGTATTGTTCACAATATGGGAACGATGATGCTGGCAAATGGTACATATAATAAAACTCCGCTAGCAATGCTGTCGAATATTCTCAGGTTGCCATCAATGGCGCTATCATATTCATCAACCGCAAAAGCAGCAAGTGGTATATATTCGGAAAAATATTGCGGCTATGCGAAAGATTTTTATATGGGTAGCGGCTCGCCAGATGATCCGGCAATCAATTTAGCGGGGCTGCCGTGCACTGGTATTACTAAAGATCAGGCTAATATGTCAACTGAGGAGGCGCTGCAAATTGCTGAAGAAGAAGGCTGGATTGATAATAGTAAAGATATTCCAGACGGCGCAACTATAGCAGATCTTGTAAAAAACGGTTATATCGTCGAGAATACACCACTTCATGATTTCATTACCGACTGCAGCGACGCTAGCACTGGCGAATATTGGTTCAAGAGTGGCGGTTGTACTGCTCCATCTAGCTCGACAGCAATGGGTACGATTAAGCAACCAACTCTCACCAACCCAACTGACGGATCAGCCATCACTGACGAGTCGGCAGGCGTGAGTGGCGGCACAAAAACTTACAGCGACAGAAAACTTTCTGCAATGTCAGTCCTGCTTATCGACTTCCAAGTTGCACAATCAATTAACGGCGAAGACGAAGAAACGAGCAGCGGTAGTTCAGATTCAGCCAAGCCAACAGACGATGGTGACGCAATAGGTGAACCGCAACTGGAAGAGGCTGCTACTGGCTGGGGCGGTCATCAGAATGGCCGAATTCCAGATTCAGAAATGCAGGCATTATCATTCTCGCCAAGTGATAAAATGCATAAAAAAGCCGCAAAAGCCATGGAAGAAATGAATAAAGCCTACAAAGCCGAGACCGGTACTGACTTAACTATCAACGAGGCGTATCGGGATTGCGATACACAAATCGCTTATGCCACTCCAGGTAATCCAAGATACCAGGGCGGAGCAGCAGCACCAGCTCCTCCATGCATATCAAATCACGGTTGGGGTCTGGCAGTAGATATTAATGTTGGGGGCACTGGTTCTAGTGTTTATAAATGGCTGGAAGCGAACGCACATAAATATGGCTACGTTCACCCAGCTTGGGCAAAACCGGGTGGCAGTAAACCAGAACCGTGGCATTGGGAGTACGCAAGGAATGTTTAATATGAATAGAGAAGATAAAACCATCTTAATATTATCTATCATACTCTTTATGAGTATTCTAGTGGTGTTTTTTATTACAAAAAACCCCGCCGAAGGAGACTACACAACAGTTTTGTCTTCCGAACAAACCGCTAATAAAAAGCTAGTCGCCCAAAACACCAATCCTCAGCAACCAACCGAGCAGAATATTATCATTGATCTATTTAATTCCACTGCCAGTAAATACGGAAAACGTGAACTAAAAAAATACACCTTAGTTAAAGAGCAAAACGGATTTAAACTGATAAAAATGACGATTTTTAGCGATACCACCAAATCCACCTATGATTCATACGCTATTATGAGGAGCAGTGCAGTGATTACCGGGGTAAATGAAGAAAAATCAATAGATACATTGAAGAAAACTGGCGTTCCTATAGATATAATCAATGAATACATGAGGAATCGGTCTGATGTATAAAAAAATATCAGTCGCTATCTGTATCATGGCATCTTTTGCGATAACTATTCAGCCAGTATCCTTTGCAGCTGATTTCCCAGGACCCTACATTACTAACGACATCCGGTGGTATAAAAAAGATGATGTGACTTGTTCAGACTCATCTGCTAATGGCGTGTCTGGTGCCGACAATCAAGAGAAGATTTGGGGGTACTTACGTAATGCCGGTTTAAGTGCAGAGCAAGCAGCAGGAGTAATGGGAAATATTCAGGCTGAGTCAGGGTTTAGTCCGACCCGGCATGAAGAAAGTCAGGGCTGGGGCAGTGGCGGCTGGGGACTCGCTCAGTGGACTGGCGGGAGGCGAACTGCGATCGCTAGTAAAATACCTTCAGAATTAACAAAGTATTATAACCAAGCGTACGGCGGAGCAGCAAAGAATGATGGTACATTAGATTCAATTCCAATTGAAGACAACGACAAGCTTCTGATTTTTGAGCTGGAATACCTAATGGAAGAGAGTAAGAACCGACCAGTAACCGCACTCGGTTTTGTTGGGTTGTTCTTGGGAATGAAAGAGTGGGATACGCTAAAAGAAATAAAAACTGTCGAAGACGCTACTGTTTTTTGGCACAATAACTTTGAGGTGTCAGCCGACTCAGCAGAAAGAGTCTTAAGTACGCGAGGCGGATTTGCAAAGGCGATATATGAAAGATTTAAAGACTCAGCGGTAGGTGGAGAAAATTGTTCATCTTCTAGTCGTGATAAGCTTATTGAGTATGTTAAGCGCTATGCTTGGCCGGAAACAAGAACTCGTACCGATAAAAAACCCGAATACGCCGAGGCTATTGAGAAAGCAAAAAGCGAAAACCGTTTTGTTGGGGCTGACTGCTTTGGTGGTGGGGTTGACTGTGGCGGGTTTGTAACAACTTTACTATACGATAGTGGATTTGATCAAAATTATAATTACGGTGCAAAGAATGGTCAGGCTGGACCGACGAGTACACAGCGAGCTTGGGCTGAAGCTAACTGGAAGGCGGTCGGTAACGGTAGTTCAATTAATACAGCCGATCTTCAGCCGGGCGATGTCGCCCATAGTCCAGGACATACCTTTGTTTATGTCGGTAAAATTGATGGATTTGACTCGCTCATTGCCTCTGCTTCAATGTGCGAATACGCACCAAAGGCAGGACTAGAAAGTATAACATCACCAAGTGTCACTTGGTTTAGAAATGGCAACGCACGCCAACAAAGGAATGAAATAAGAAGATAATATGAATAAGCAAACTATCAGTAAAATATTGTTTTTATCATCAGTGGGAGTATTACTGTATGGCATAATCGTTTACACCACGAGAACCAACACTACACCAGTCTCTTTGCTCATCTCACCAGATAAAGCCGAGATTGCTTTTGATAATCAAAAAGTAACAGGTTCTCAAGTTGTCCACATAAAGCCAGGAACTTACGACTTTAAGGCGTCCAGAAGTGGCTTTGAAGATAAAACTATCCGCACAGAAGTGAAACAAGGCTCACCATTAAAAATTGTTTTTTCATTAAAACCGCTAACACAGGAAGCATCTAAAGAAGCTTTATCATCCTCCAAAATATCAGAGATAGACAAGACAACCACTAATAGACTGGCTAGCGAACAACAGACTCTCGAAAAAACCAACCCGGTTATTAAGAAATTGCCAATAAAAAATTTACTTTATTCAATCGGCTATAAGATGGACCCAAATAAGCCAAATGGCGTTATTATAGAAATTGACGCACCCGAAGGTTACAGAAATGCTGCCATTAACAAAATTAAAGAGCAGGGTTTTGATCCAGCAACTCTCAATATCACCTTTAGGAATTACGCTAATACATTTACGGAGTAGATATGAATCGAAGAAATATTATTATCGTCAGCGCTGTAATTATACTGTTAACCATCTTAGCTCTGCTTTTTATGCGGCCAACATATACCGTATCAATCACTTTCGATAAACCAAATTTATCCGCAAAGCTATATCGTATTGTTAATAAAAATCAATCTGAAGTAGCTACACTAAGTGGTGATTCTAAGATTCAGCTCCAAGATGGACAATATATGATTAAAACCTCCTCGGAATCAGGTATAGTCAAGGAAAGTTCTGTTGAATTTACCGTCGAAGGAAAAGGTAGGGAAATACCAATAAAAACCGAGTATAGCCAGAAATTTATTACACAAAAAATGACAGAGTATAGAAGTGATATTCTACATGCGCTATTTAATAAATATCCGCAATTACAGACCAACTTCATACTACAACGAGAGATTCTCCTAGGTAAAGACATCAATTGGTATGCAGCCACTTATCAGCGAGCAGCGGTCAACAGGAACTCTGGTGATGTTTACACAGTTATCATGAAAAAAGAAAATAGCCAGTGGGTAGTTAAAACTCGCCCACAAATTATCAACACTACTTACAACACTAAAGATATTCCAGAGGAGATTTTATCAGAAGCTGCCTCTAGATTATCGCCGTTCTCAACTAACTCTTAAGCGGCATAATAATGTGTGTGTAGTCAGGGTTTTTTACCTGCTCTCGGATAACACACGGAGAAAGCTTACCGTTAAACGAGAATGTAATTTCATCAGCATCAACAATATTCAACACCTCCGTTAGGTAGCGCGAATTAAGCGTCACTTGGCCATCGGCGGATATTTCCGCTGACGCTTCTGAAGTGTTCTCGCCCAACTCAGACGCAATTGAGTGGATAGAGAGCAGAGAGTTCTCCTTTGATGCAGTTACCGTAATTCCACCGCCAGATTCACGCGCGAACAACGCAGCAATTTTCGTTACACGACTAAAGTCAGCTTTTTTAATGACAATTTCTGTCTCTGAATTTGACGGAATCAATTGACGATAATCAGGGAATTTTCCGTCAATTAAGCGACTAACAATTTCCATATCACCAGTCCGGAAACAAACCTGGGAATCATCAAACAAAATAGTGATTTGTTTTTCTTCGCCAACACTTTTACTAACCTCAGAGAGTGTTGAAGCGGGGATGATTGCTGACACCTCACTGTCTGACTTTGCTAAGCGTTTTTCCGCTAATCGATAGCCATCCGTAGCCGCCAAATACAGCGAACCTTCGTAATTGTGCCAATACACGCCAGTCAAAACTGCCCGCGTCACATCAGAACTAACTGCAATTTTCGTCTGAACGATGGCTTTTTTCAAATCTTCAACATCAATTTCATATTGTATCGCTGTTGTTTCGTCAATTGTTGGTAGTTCTGGATATTCGTCCGCCACCACGCCATTTATGACTGATGAAAATTTGTCAGAAGTAATATGAAGGTGATCATCTTTAGCCTCAAGCTCCACCGTTCCACTCGGTAAGTTTGTTACAAATTCCGAAACCAAGCGAGCAGGAATAGTGATAGAGCCAGGTTTTTCAATCTTAGCACCAATATATTGAGTAGAGGCAATCTCTAAGTTTGTTCCGGCAACCAACAGGCGTCCGCCATCGGTGCGTAGCAAAATATTATTCAATATTGGTAGCTCATTCCTACTTGATGCAACGTCCTTGATTAGATTGAGTGCTTTAGCAAGTTTTTCCTGAGTGACTGATACTTTCATTATACTTTTCCTTAATTTTTAATTAGTGTTAGTAATAATAGGCGTTGTGGAAACTGGGTAAAAAATGTATTCAAACAGGGGTAGAATATAGAAAAGACAAGTGGAAAACCCTGTGTATTGGCTGTGTTTTCTGTGGTGGACAATTGATTGTTATTCCACTGACTGGTGATGATGGATTTTTTCTCCACAGATTTGTATGTTGCTAATTCACTGCCAAAGCACAGAGTTTGCACAGCTTTTCCACAATTAATGAACATATATTTTATCCTTAATATCATTAATTTGTTCGCGAATACTGACGTTAGTGAGACTCTCTTTGGTAATCTTTTCAATTGAGTGCATGGCGGTGGTGTGATCTTTTCGTCCGAGTTCTTGGGCAATTTTTGGAAAACTCATCTTTAGTTCACTGCGCAGTAAGAACATGGCAATTTGTCTAGGCATAGCAATAAATTTGTCGCGCCTGGATGAACACATATCTTTTACGTCAATATTATAATAGCGGGCAGTTTTATCAATAATCTGCTTAGCGGTAACATGTTGCGGACGACTACGTTTAATGTCACCTAAGATACCCTCGGCTGCCATTAAGTCTGGCGTGAAGTTTTGCATTTCTGCGTAGGCTAAGAGTCGGTTTAATGCGCCCTCTAATTCGCGAATGTTTGTTTTAAAGTTGGTCGCTAAATATTCTACAACATCAGAATCCAACTCAGCGTTACTGAGAGCTGCTTTCGCTTTTACGATTGCACAACGAGTTTCATAATCTGGCATTTGAATGTCAATCGCCATACCCCACTCAAATCGGCTACGCAAACGATCGGTCAATGTTGGAATACTTTTTGGCGGTTTATCGGAGCTGATGATTATTTGTTTATTATTCTGGTGAAGGTCGTTGAATGTATGGAAAAACTCGTCTTGGGTTTTTTCTTTACCAGCAATAAATTGCATATCATCAACGATTAGTACATCAACATTACGATACTTATCCGAAAAACCTTTTTTCTTAAAGCGAATGGAATCAAGGAATTCATTAACAAACGTCTCCGTGGTGATATAAAGAACGCGGGCTGACGGTTGTTTTTTAATTATTTCATTACCAACAGCTTGCATTAAGTGAGTTTTACCAAGTCCAGAACCTCCGTATAAATATAGTGGGTTATATTTGCTACCAGGGTTTGAAGCGACAGCCTGACAAGCGGCATATGCCAGATCGTTGCTGGAGCCAACAATAAAGCTGTCAAATGTGTAGCGGGGATTAAGATTATTGGAGTGTGATTTTTTTGATGGCAAGATTAGCGCCGCTGATGACGTTTGACGTTCGGCTTTAGTGATTTCTCGATTAACGCGCGGTTTTTTATTACTAGACTCAACGTTATAAGATATTGATGGAGCATTTATGCCATTATGAGATAAAGCCTCAAGGATTTGCGGATGAAAGCGTTTTTCAAGTTGGGTGCGAGCAAAAATATTTGGAGCAACAATCAGAACTTCTTTATCGGAGATTATCTCTAGCTTTGTATTCTTGAACCATGCTGTAAAAGATGATGACGATACAGTTACTTCAATCTCACCCAACACACCCTGCCAGACTGCATGACTATCCACGAAAGCTTACTCCCTCAAATTCTATTAACTATCTTTACTATAGCAAATACATAGAGTTTTCCACAAGTAGTACACTGACTACAATACTATAGGTAAAAACAGAGGTGGAGTTTTCCACAGGTAAAAAATGTATCTGTTAAACTTGTGGAAAAAGAAGAGGTGATAGTGGAAAAGTATCACGCGACTTGCAAAAAACGCTAAAAAAATATATACTAAGCACTGATATGCCAAAGCGAACATTTCAACCACACACCCGGCATCGTGCAAAAACGCACGGTTTTAGGGCGCGAGTTTCTACAAAGGCTGGTCGGATGGTTCTGAAACGCCGCCGCTTGAAGGGTCGCGCAAAAATTGCTATCTAATCTAGCAAACAAAAGCTCCCGTCGATGAAGGCGGGATTTTTTGATATAATTGTAAAATATGTTACAACAGTGTAATCGGTTTCATGGACACGGCAGCTTAAAGTTCGTGTATAAAAATGGACAAGCAGTGCGTTCATCTTTGGCTACGGTGAAATATATTAATAATCCATATCGCCATCACAGCCGGTTTGCGGTGGTTGTTAGTAAAAAAGTATTAAAATCAGCAGTCCGGCGGAATAGAATACGCCGACGGGTGTATGAAATTATTCGCTTGGAACTAGCATTTTTAAAAAACAATCAAGACGTTGTCGTTATCATTTTTTCGCCAGAGGTGCTATTAATGCCACATAAAGAATTGAAACAGGCAATAAAAGGTCTTTTCTCTCAGGCTCAACTGTATAAATAGTGGTATTTTTGCTATAATTAGGTCATGAGTTTTTTTGATGAGTTTATCGTTCGGCCAATTTTCAATCTATTGATGGCTATTTATAGCTTAATTCCGGATTTTGGTGTTAGTATTATTATTTTCACAATTTTAGTACGACTACTGCTATGGCCGCTGATTAAGAAGCAACTTCATCAAGCCAAAGCAATGCGAAAAATACAGCCGGAATTGGCAAAGATTAAGAAACAATACGCTAAAAATCCGCAAATGCGCAACCTGGCGATGATGGAGCTTTATAAAAAACACAACGTAAGTATGTTTGGCTCACTGGGTATTATGGTTATTCAGCTACCGATTTTAATTGCAATGTACCGAGTGGTGCAGATTTTTGTTTCTAATCGTTCAGACCTGGGAAAATATGTTTATGATTTTGTAAAAAACCTACCAGTAGCAAATAACCTAGTTAATAACCCCGATCAATTTAACCAGAACTTCTTAGGGATTATTGATCTAACACAGCACGCTATCTCTAAAAATGGTGTGATTATCGGTCTATTAGTCTTAGCGGGAGTTGCAGCTTATTTACAATATCTAACATCGAAGCAGTTATCTCCGCAATCTGATAACACACGTAAATTACGTGATGTCTTAGCTGAGGCCGGTGACGGTAAAGAAGCTGATCAGTCAGAAGTAAATGCCATAATGACGCGAAAAATGATGAAGTTTATGCCAGTGATGATGTTTTTCGTGATTGTGTACTTGCCAGCAGCGCTAGCTCTCTACTTGGCAACAGCTAGTGCAGTAGGATATCTTCAGAATTTTATTATTCTTAGACAGGATTCTTTGGAGATGCAGGCGATTGCTAATGAAAAGACAACTATTCGAAAATCAGCAGCGTCAGTGAAGACAAAGAAGCGTGCTAAGCAGGCAACAGAGGCTCGGATAACGCGGATCAAGGCTAAGGGTTAAGGAGGAATTATGGATCAAATTGAAACAGTTGAGTTTGTGAAAAAGTATCTGGAGGATTTACTGACATTCTTTGATTTAAACTTGGAAGTTGAGGTAAAAATTGGGGATGGAATTATTATAGCTTCAATTCCACGCAGTGAGCGGAGTAGTATATTGATTGGCAGGGGTGCGGAAACATTGAGGAGTATCCAAACACTTTTATCGACAGCACTTCATCATAAAAAAGCATCGGCTGTTCGGGTGAATTTGGATATCGCTGATTATAAAAAGCAGCATGCTGAGAAAATTATTGAGAAGGCGCGCGGTTGGATTGAAGAAGTTCGTCGGACCGGCGAGTCGAAGATTGTCAATTTGAACGCAGCTGACCGCTGGACGGTGCATCATTTGGCGAGTGAGTACAGCGATATCGAGACGCACTCCGAGGGTGAAGGTCGAGATCGCCAGCTGATTATTAGTCAGAAGAGTTCTTAGATTTTTTGAAAACTACTCTGGAATAGAGAGTATAATTCCAAATAAGGCTGGCGGCGGTGGCGATTAGCTTGCTAATAAGTAGGGCTGCTGGCTTATTTACGCCAAGATTTGTGAATACTGGCGTGATGGCGGTAATAATAATCGTTTGAATGACCCATAAACCAAATAGCGTGACGATAGTAAATAATAGAAACTGTTTTTTTAGATTCTTAGACGTTGATTTGAAAGTATATTTTTTATTAGCAAAGAATGAGAACAAAAAAGAAACAGATGTTGATATAAAATTAGCCAATTCTTTCGGGATATTAAAAAGCATCGTTAAGATAAAGAGTATACTGAAATCAAGCGCTGTATTAACGCCGCCGACGATAGCAAAGCGCAGCTTATCGGCGTGTTTTTTTACGGTTTCCTGCATGATATTCCTCTATTAAATATAGCGGTCGATTTTTAGTTTCAATAAATATCCGGCCGACATATTCGCCAATTATTCCCAGTGACAGTAACTGAACACCGCCTAAGAATAAAATAACTGCCATTAAGGAAGAATAGCCGGCACCAGTTGGAACTCCGAACAAAGGGCGAACTAAAAGATATATAATCCAGCAGAAAGCCACGAAGGAAATGATAAATCCGAAAATGGTAGCCATTCGCAGCGGTGCGGTGGTAAAACTAGTAATGCCGTCAATAGCCAAGTTAATTAATTTGCGATAATTCCACTTAGTCTGGCCGGCCAGTCTGGGATCGCGATCATAAAAAATCTTCTTTTTCTTATAGCCAATCCAGCTAAAAATCGCTTTAGTATTGCGCTGAGATTCGCGAAATTGCCGCAGCGCCTCAATGCAGCGCCGATCTAGCAAGCGAAAATCGCCGGTATCAATCTGAATAGGAATACTGGTCGATTTTTGGAGGATTCGGTAATACCACTGGCTGGTCTTTTTCTTTAGCCAAGTTTCGCCCTGTCGGCTGCTGCGGCGAGCATAAACATCATCATAACCGTCCTCCCAATAGGCAATCATCTCTTTTATTAATTCTGGCGGATCCTGTAAATCGGCGTCAATGATCACGGCAGCGTCACCTTCGGCATGGTCAATTCCGGCGAGCATCGCTATTTCTTTACCGAAGTTGCGCGATAGATTAATGTAGCTGATACGCGTATCTTTCTGGGCTTGATTGGTAATAATAGATAAAGATTCATCGACGCTGCCATCATTGATGAATAGAAATTCAAAT
>ERZ773087.364-NODE-364-length-34994-cov-31.346461_pt1 | contig 34994 bp, 19 predicted proteins | sample MGYA00511375_ERZ773087 | MGnify/ENA primary metagenome ERZ773087 (study PRJEB29015, sample SAMEA2737995) | human oral metagenome | biome: human oral; feature: human-associated habitat; material: dental | place: China | collected 2063 ...
AGGCTAGCCCCTTTTAGCACCAAAACAAACCTCCGCGAGAATCGATTATTTGCGGGCAACTTAGCGATTGGTGGATAAAATGGCAGCCATAGTGTTAAAATTCGTGCGCAAAAGAAGACAAAAGATGTGGCGGCTGCTGATGGGGCTAGGTTATTTTTTTCTAGCTTTCCTAGTTATTCTAGTTATTCTGGTTGTTCTAGTTCTCCTAGTTATTCTAGTTCTCCTAGTCGGACTAGTCGGACTGGTCTGACAAGTCGGACAAGTCTGACGAGTTAACAAAACAGGTGGGCGTTAGCCATCTTTTCACCTTTTCACCCTTTCACCCTTTCACCCTTTCACCCTTTCCCCTTTTCAATTTTCACCTTTATAATCCTTATACCTCAAACTTGCACTTCACCAATGGGGTTCTTCGTCTTTCAAGCGTTCAAGTTCACTAAGCATATCACTCCCCTCTCCCCTTGGAGAGGGGCTGGGGGTGAGGCTTTTTAAATCACCTTCACTCCTTCTTCCCTCCTCTACTTTCAAGTCTAAACCGCTTGGGCGACTTGCCCGCATGCTGTTTAAAGTACTTACCAAAGAACGATTGGTTGGGAAAACCCAGCGTCGCAACAATCTCTTTGATGCTCTGGTCGCTGTAAAGCAACAGCTGACGGGCATCGCTCATCACCACATCGTTAATCCATTGCAGGGCCGTTTTGCCCGTTTTCTCTTTCACAACCACCGACAGATAGCTGGGCGTAACGCAAAGTAAGTCGGCATAGTGGGCCACTTCGCGGTGCTTGCGGTAGTTGTTATACACCGCTACGATAAAGTTTTGCGCCAACTTATCGGTAACGTTCCACGTTCCTACTTGCAAATGGTGGCTCAACATGTAGCAGTTAACAATCTCGTAGACAAGCGTTCGGCACATCGACGACAACAGTTCGGTAATTACTTGGGGGTTAGGCGAATTGGCATAACTCTCGTTTTCGTGCGCTTCGCGCGCCATAAGCGTCTGCATCTGCGTTAAAATGCGGTCGTACTGGCTCACGGAGAGCGAAAGGAACGGATGTTCGCTGAAATACAATCCCGTGGTGATGTCCATCGTCTTGTTCACTATGGCCATGATGAAGTCGTAGTCAACATACAACACTATGCCGCGCAGGTCGTTGCTGAACGATACGGTGTTGGAATGTATCGCCGGTGGGATAAAAAGCGTATCGCCCTTATTAACATGGTAAGTCTTATCATCGATGTTCATGCTGATGTTGCCTTGCGTGCACAGAACCAAGGCGAAAATGCGATAGGAAGAAGACAAACGGTGACCTGTCTCGGTTTCGATGTCTGCCGAAGTAAAGCCGCGAAGTGTGAAAGGAAGTTGCAATCGTTGTTCCATGTTTTTGTATTTATTTATTGCAAATGTACTACTTTTATGGCATATTATATGGAAAAGCCACCCATTTTCTTTGTTAATATATGAAATAGAACATTTTTGAGCCATTTTCAACCTTGTGAGAAGCATTTTATATCCTTAATTTTGCACTGTCGAACATAAACAAGCCATTTTTAATGTGCAAGAACCGATTTTATGGCAGAATGTGTTTGATAGGCATATAATAAGTATAAGGTAAAAGAAAGGAAATATGATAAAAATCAAGTTTATGGCTGCAACTGCGCTCATAGTGGCGTTGAGCGGTTGCAACAGCAAGAAAGAAGAACAAGCCGTTGCGCCGATTAAGGTGAAAACGATGGCCGTGCAAACGGGCAACGTGGACGGCAGCCGCACCTATGTGGGCGTTATTCAAGAGAGTTACGGGTCGACGTTAAGTTTTGCCACGCTGGGAACGGTGTCGCAGGTGCTGGCCGACGAGGGTCAGGCTGTACGCAAAGGGCAACTGCTGGCCGTGATAGACAAGACCTCGGCGCAAAGCGCACACGACATGGCGATGAGCACCCTGTCGCAGGCGCGCGACGCTTTTAAACGCTTAGAGCAGCTATATAAGAAAGGAAGTCTGCCTGAAATACGCTTTGTAGACGTGCAAACGAAGTTGGCCGAGGCCGAGGCAGCCGAGCGAATTGCCCGAAAAACGTTGCAAAACTGCGAGTTGCGCGCGCCGTTCGACGGGTTTATCTCGCAGCGAATGGTGGACACGGGCAACAATGTGGCACCAGGGTTTGGCTGTTTTAAGTTGGTGAAACTCGACCGCGTTGAGATGAAAATCGCCGTACCCGAAAACGAAATATCGGGCATCAGCAAAGGTCAGACGGTGCCTTTCACGGTTTCTGCCTTGGGCGGAAAAACGTTTGTGGGCAAAGTTACCGAGAAAGGCATACAAGCCAACTTGCTAAGCCATACGTATGATGTTATCGTTAGTCTTCCCAACGCAGGTCATCAGCTGTTGCCAGGCATGGTTTGCAGCGCGCAATTGGCCAGCACAGGTGGGGCGCAGGGCATCGTTGTGCCACAAGAGGCGGTGCTGATAGACGGCAGCAAGCCATACGTTTGGGTGGTGGAAGACGGCACGGCGCATCGCCGAGACATATCGCAAGGTGGCGTATGCCAAAGCGGTGTGGTGGTTAATAGCGGACTTTCGCAAGGCGACAAGGTTATCGTAAACGGACAAAACAAAGTGAGTGAAGGGGTGAATGTGAAAGGGTGAAAAGGTGAAAAGGTGAAAAGGTGAAAAGATGGCTTCGCCTTTTAAAGGTGAAAGGGTGAAAAGGTGAAAGGGTGAAAAGATGGCTAACGCCCTTTTAAAGGTGAAAAGGTGAAAAGGTGAAAGGGTGAAAGGGTGAAAAGATGACTAACGCCCTTTTAAAGGTGAAAGGGTGAAAGGGTGAAAAGATGGCTAACGCCCTTTTAAAGGTGAAAGGGTGAAAAGGTGAAAAGGTGAAAAGATGGCTAACGCCGCCTATACATTTGGCTTAACTCCCTAACTCCCTAACTCCTTAACTCCTAAAGATAAAAAGGTGAAAAGATGGCTAACGCCACCTAGGCATTTGGCTTAACTCCTTAAAAAGGAAAAGACGGCTAACGCCCTTTAAAGTTGTCTGTCGATTCCTAGATTTCTAGTTCGGTCTAGCTTTCGGACAAGTCCGACAAGTCTGACAAGTCTGACAAGTCTGACTTATCCTATTAGCCTAACGCCACCTAGGCATTTGGCTTAACTCCTTAACTCCTAAAGATAAAAAGGTGAAAAGAAGCCTAACGCCACCTATACATTTGGCTTAACTCCTTAACTCCATAACTCCTTAACTCCTAAAGATAAAATATACAAACACACAGATTTATGTCTAAACGCAAAAGAAATATCATAGAAAGTGTGATGCACTACAACAGCATCATGCTCTTGTTGATGGTGGTGCTCATCGGTTTCGGTGTGTTCGCGCTTATCAACATGCCCAAAAACGAGTTTCCTTCTTTCACTATTCGTCAAGGCGTGGTGGCCGCCGTTTATCCCGGCGCCACCTCTGCCGAAGTGGAAGAGCAGGTAACAAAGCCATTGGAAACCTTTCTTTGGGGGTTTAAGGAAATAAAGAAAAACAAAACGCGCTCGCAAACAAAAGACGGAATAGCCTACATCTTCGTCGAACTGAACGATGATGTAGCCAACAAAGACGAATTTTGGAGCAAATTCAAGATTAAGCTGCAACAGTTTAAGATGTCGTTGCCGCAGGGCGTGCTGGCCTTAATAGCCAACGACGACTTCGGCGACACGTCGGCCATGCTCATAACGCTAGAAAGCAAGACCAAAAGCTACCGTGAGCTGCACGAGTATATGAACACGCTGAAAGACAACCTGCGAACCATCCCCGAACTGGCCAACCTACGTGTTAGCGGCGAGCAGGGCGAAGAGATTGGCGTGTACATCGACCGCGACAAGCTGTCGGACTACGGCATCAATTCGGCCACGCTCTTGGCCAACCTTTCGGCACAAGGCATGACGATGGTAAGCGGAAAGGTAGACGACGGACAGACAACGCGCCCCATACACCTGCGTTCGCAAATGAATACCGAGAACGACGTGGCCAACCGCATTGTGTACAGCGACCCGCGCGGCAACGTTATACGCCTGCGAGACATCGCAACCATCAAGCGCGAATACCCACATGCCGACAAATACGTAAAGAACAACGGGCAAAAGTGCATCGTTCTGTCGGTAGAAATGAACGAAGGCAGCAACATCGTGCAGTTCGGAAACAAGGTAAAAGACATACTGGGGCAGTTCGAAGCATCGCTGCCGCAAGACGTGAGCATCTATACCATCACCGATCAAAGCGAAGTGGTGAACTCTTCGGTGGTGGATTTCCTTAAAGAACTGCTCATCGCCATTGCCTCGGTGGTGGTGGTCATCATGCTTTTGCTGCCCATGCGCGTGGCCAGCGTGGCAGCAAGTACCATCCCCATCACCATATTTATAACCCTCGGACTGTTCTACGCCCTGGGTTTAGAGCTAAACACCGTAACCCTTGCCTCGCTTATCGTGGCTTTGGGTATGATTGTAGACAACTCCATCGTTATTATCGACTCGTATATCGAGAAGATAGACGAGGGCATGAGCCGCTGGCACGCCGCCACCTACTCGGCCAAAGAGTTCTTTTCGTCTATTTTCAGCGCCACACTGGCCATTTCCATCACCTTCTTCCCGCTATTGCTCACGATGAAAGGCATGATGAAAGACTTCGTAAAGTGGTTCCCGCTAGGCATCAGCGTGGTGTTGGGCGCGTCACTCCTTGTTGCCGTGCTGGTAGTTCCTTGGATGCAGTTCACCTTTATACGCAAAGGCTTGAAGAAAGACAACAAAGGCGAGGGCAAACAGCGACGTACCTTCCTCGACATCATGCAGAGCTATTACGACCGCCTTATCGAACGTTGCTTTGCCCATCCGTTCATCACCCTAGGCGTCGGTGCACTATCGGTTGTTGTTGGTGCCGTGCTCTTTGCCAGCATGCCACAGAAACTTATGCCCCGTGCCGAACGCAACCAATTTGCCGTAGAGATATACTTACCACAAGGAACGAGCATCGAACGTACTGCTGCCGTGGCCGATAGTCTGCGCGACATGATGCAAACCGACAAGCGCATACGCAACATTTCCACATTCTACGGCATGTCTTCGCCCCGCTTCCAAACCTCGTATGCGCCCCAACTGGGTGGCACCAACTATGCGCAATTCATCGTGAACACCGAAAACGATGCCGCCACGATGGCCCTCGTTGACAGTTTCACCACGCGATATACCGACCATTTTGCCGAGGCACAGGTGCGCATTAAGCAGCTGGATTACAGCGATGCCAGTTCGCCTGTGGAGATAAGGTTCAGCGGCGACGACCTCAATGCCATTCATCAAGCCGTCGACAGCGCAACGCGCCGCATGCGTGCCATGCCCGAATTGCTGCTGGTTCGCAACAACTTCGATGGTGCAACGGCGGGGCTTGATGTGCAGATAGACGATTATGAGGCCTCGCGGCTGGGCATGAGCAAGAGTCTTTTGGCCTTAAACCTGGCCACGCGCTTTGGCGATGGCGTGCCACTCACCACCGTTTGGGAGGCCGATTATCCCGTAAAGGTGATGCTAAAAGATAGTCATGCGGGGCATCAAACACCCGAAGACCTAGAAAACGCAACCGTTAGCGGACTGCTACCCGGCGTTAACGTGCCGCTAAGACAAGTGGCTAAGGTGTCGCCCGACTGGACTTACACCTCTATCCACCACCGCAATGGCGTTCGTTCGATGTCGGTTATGGCCGATGCCAAACGCGGACTGAACCTCAACAGCGTTACAGACAAGGTGATTGACGAGGTAAAGAAGATTGAGCTACCGCAGGGAGTGACCATGAGCGTGGGCGGACAAAGGGAGAAAGACCTAGAAACCGAGCCACAGATATACAGCGGTTTGTCCATTTCTATCGTTATCATCTTCGCCATATTGCTGTTCCATTTCAAAGACATTCGCATGTCGTTGGTTATCATGCTGTCGTTGTTGTTCTCGCTGTTGGGGGCTGCCACGGGTGTGCTCATCATGGGACAAGAAGTGGGTATCACAGGCATACTGGGCATTATCTCGCTAATGGGTATCATCGTGCGTAACGGAATCATCATGATAGACTACGCCGAAGAACTGCGCGTAGACCATCGCCTGTCGGCAAAGCGCGCTGCCCTGCAAGCAGCCCAACGCCGTATGCGCCCCATATTCCTCACAAGTGCGGCCGCATCTATGGGTGTTATCCCGATGGTTATTGCCAACACACCGCTGTGGGGACCAATGGGCGTGGTGGTTTGTTTCGGCACAATCGTCTCGTTGCTGTTCATCGTCACCATGATACCTATCGGCTATTGGATGGTTTTCAGGTGGGAAGATAGGAAAAGAACGTTGAAGATGGAGGCCTCGTCTAGGAGTTAAGGAGTTATGGAGTTAAGGAGTTAAGCCATTAGCTTAGCCGCTACACATACGGTTTAACTTCTTAACTCCATCGCATACGGCTTAACTCCATAACGCAATTGCAAGTTGACAAGTTAACAAGTCGACAAGTAAACAAGATAGTTTGCCACTCTGCAACTAGGCAAACGGCTTAACTCCATAACTCCATAACTCCTTTAACTCCTCAAAAGTTTGCCACTCTGCAACTAGGCATACGGCTTAACTCCATAACTCCTTAACTCCTTTAACTCCTCATAAACTCATAAACTCATGAACATCAATAAACTTCCCCTGCTCTTGGCCTTATGCTTGCCCATTGTTGCCAACGCGCAGACAACATATTCGTTAGACCAATGCAAAGCGTTGGCTAAGGAAAACAACGTGAAACTGAAACGGGCACGACTGGAAATAACTGCCGCCAAGGAACAACAGAAAGAGGCGCGAGCCAAATATCTGCCCACGGTGACGGCCAACGGAACGTATTTCCACGCTACCGACTACCTGCTGCAAGAAGAGTTTTCCATGCCGGCAGAGGCCCAACAAAAGCTGGCTGCTATTGTACAACGCCTAGGAATGAACCCCACCATACTAGCCGCATTGCCCACCAGCTACACCTTGCAAGCCATTAAGCACGGAACACTGGCGTCGCTCGTGGCCATGCAACCCGTTTTTGCAGGCGGACGCATCATCAACGCCAACAAACTGGCCACTGTGCAAACGCAAGTGAAAGAGCTGATGCTTGAACAAAGCGCAGACGAAGTGGCACAAACAACAGAGGTTTACTACAACCAGCTGCTTGCACTTTACGAACAAGAAAAGACCTTAGATGCTGCCGACAAGCAGTTGGAGAACATCCTTAAAGACGCCAACAACGCCTACGAAGCGGGCGTATCCAACAAGAACGATGTGTTGAGCGTGAAGTTGAAACAAAACGAAATGGCGGTGAACCGCTTGAAACTCAACAACGGCATCTCGCTTTGTAAGATGGTCTTGGCACAATACATCGGCAAACAAGGCGAAGAAATCGACATCGACCGCACCCTTACCACCGAGTTACCCGACCCGCGGCAGCTTTCGGTGAACCATGCCTCGGCCTTAGAGCAACGCACCGAGATGCGCTTGCTCGACAAAAAGGTGGAGGCCAACCACCTGCTGACGCGCGTTAAGCGTGGCGAAATGATGCCAACACTGGCCATTGGCGTGGCTGGCATGTACCACGACCTAACGAATAAGGGTCGCACCAACGTGGTAGGACTGGCCACACTGAGCGTGCCCATCAGCAATTGGTGGGGCAACCGCGGTTTGAAACGCCAGAAAATAGCCGAACAAATTGCCGTTGAAGAAAAGGAAGACAGCAGACAACTGCTGCTCATCCAGATGCAAAACGCATACAACAACCTTGAAACGGCCTACAAACAAATACAACTGGCCAAGCTAAGTATGGAGCAAGCTGCCGAAAACTTACGCCTAAACCAAGACTTCTACGAGGCTGGTACGGGCACAATGAGCAACTTGCTTGATGCCCAAACGCAAGACCAAAAGGCGCGTAACCAGTACAGCGAGGCCGTTGTGGCTTACCTCAATGCCCGTACCGCCTATCTTAAAGCCACTGGCCGATAGGCGCAGTGCATGTAATGTGGTGTCGATGCAACGGCGGTTCGATGGTCAGTGGGCCGAAGTGGCCCATTCACTCAACAGCGATAAAGGGCTAGTTTAATGGCCATGCACCATCAGTTAGCTTGCAACTGCCAATCAACTTGATAGCCATGCACCATCAGTTCGATTGCAACAACCTGTCAAATTGAACACAATGCGCCATTGAATTGCCTTCGAACTCCGCACATTCGTTTCTCCTTTGGTGCATCAACGCCTTTGCATGCAGACATCCCGAACAGTCTTTTCTGTTCGGGATGTCTTGCATATAGCCCCTTACCTCGTCGCATTCCCTTCGTCTCCATGCCGTCTCCCCCACTTATTGCCACTGCATTTAACATCATTTTTGTAAAAAAGTAGCCCAAGTATCAAGAATAATAACGAACTTTGCATTAATGAAGTAAACAGCATCGGCCATGAAAGAGCAAAGCCGACGACACATTTTTATTCCCCCTCTAATGGGCTAACAGCACGTAAGGGCAACGCATAACCCGTGACCAACGCCTAAATTGCGCCGGCCAACACCTGCACAGCCCCAATATCACAGGCGTATTTACGCCGCACATATCTCATTAACGCCTAAATATAATTTCACCTTTAAGAAGTTAAGGAGTTAGGGAGTTAAGGAGTTAAGGAGTTAAGGAGTTAAGCCAAATGTATCGGGGGCGTTAGGCTAATAGGACAAGTCAGACAAGTCCGAATTGTCAGACTTGTCGGACTTGTCAGACTTGTCAGAAAGCTAGACCGAAGTAGAAATCTAGAAATCGACAGACAACTCTAAAAGGGCGTTAGCCATCTTTTCACCCTTTCATCTTTTCACCCTTTCACCTTTCCACCTTTAAAGGGCGTTAGCCATCTTTTCACCTTTTCAATTTTTCACCTTTAAAGAAAAGTGTGCCCCAGAAGTAACATGTTAACTCCTGGGGCTAATTAAACAATAGAGAGAGATAGCTGATGAACGAATAGTTGCATTCACACACATCACGCGTTCACCGTAAAAAGTGCGATTATCCAGCCACGTTCCCTTGCAGAGAGCCATCAGGCCTTGTTCCAACGCGGGAGCTTGCGCGGCGCACATCAACAACCACAATCAGGCCACCATGCCTTAGCAGTGCGCCACACTTGCAAAAACCAACATTGGCAATGATGCTGGGATTAGCAACGTAGCCGTTCGCAGACCGTCCCAGCCTCAGAATAGCGCACAAGCATACCGGCACCACCCATTAAAGCCAATCTGAAACGGTCTTCTTTTTACGATGCTAATATACGAAATTTATTCAAGCCAACAAAACATTTTGACGTAAAAATATCTAATACAGAATAATTTAGACAGTTTAAGACCAACAAATATGTCATTATGAACAGCAAAGGAAATTCGCTATTGAAGACTCCCAAAGCGCGTTTCGCCTGTTGATAAGCAAAAGAGCCGACAAGCGAATGCGTGAATAAGCAAACAAAACAACGAGCGGACAAACAAACAGGGCAACGCGCAAAGAAGTGGGCAGGCTAGCAAGTTGAAACGTTGGCGCATCAAATACCAGCGAGTGCCTAGCAACCATCAGCCCAATCTCACTTTTTAGCCCCAAACTAACCGCGCTTCAAAAATATCCGTTACCTTTGCATAAGCGGGTGACCTGTTCGGCCTACCCAATAAAAAAACTAGCTACGTAATAGCACCACCCCATAGAAGTATCAGGAATGACGTCGCCCAAAACCACTATTAAAGACATCGCCAAGGCCTTAGGGCTATCTGTTGCCACCGTTTCGCGTTCGCTAAACAGCAGTCACGAGGTAAGCGAAGAAACCCGCATGCGTGTGTTGAACAAGGCTCGCGAATTGAGTTACAAGCCAAACATCCATGCGCGAAACCTATTAAAACGCCGAAACAACATGGTTGGCGTGGTAGTTCCAGAGTTCACCACATTCTTTTTCCCCGAGATTATCATCGGCATTCAAGAGGTATTGAATGCCGAAGGCTATCAGGTGCTGATTTGCCAGTCAAGCGAATCGGCCACACTCGAACGGCGCAACATCGAGATGTTAGAATCCAGTATGGTTGAAGGGCTCATCGTTTCAGTAACCAAAGATGCCCAGAACACCGCTCTCTACCACCGCATCATTGGCGAAGGCACCCCAGTTGTGTTTGTCAACCGCGTGCTTCCTGAGCTCCACGCCACACAAGTGGTTATCGACGACCGCAAATGGGCATTTAAGGTTGTGGACCATTTGGTGCGTTGCGGCTACCGCAACATCGCCCACTTGGCGGGCAACGAACATCTTTCCATCACCAAAGAACGGTTGCAAGGTTATCTCGATGCCCTCGCGCAGCACGGCATCCCCATCAAAGAAAAATACATCATGCACGTTGGCGTGCAGCAAGATCGCGCCAAAGTTGGCATAGACTATCTGCTTAGCCTTAAAGAACGGCCCGATGCCATCTTCACCGTTAACGACCCTATTGCCGTGGGCTGTATGCTCGAATTGCGCAAACGTGACCTACGCGTTCCGCAAGATATGGCGGTAGCGGGTTTTTCCGAGTCGCCCATTGGCCGTATTATGGAACTTACCAGCGTATCGCAACCCACCTTCGAGATGGGTAGAGTGGCTGCACATCGCCTGCTCAGGCAGATGACAGATGCCACAACACCCATCGAGACCATTGTGCTAGACGGGAAGTTAAATGTTAGGGGTTCTACTTTGCCTGCAAAAAAGAAGTAAGCTTACTAGGATTGCTAAGTGTACTAGGATTGCTAAGTATTCTAGGGCTCCTAGGTATTCTAAGGTTCCTAGGTATTCTAGGGTTTCTAGGTCTTCTAGGGCTCCTAGGGCTCCTAGGTATTCTAGGGTTCCTAGGCATACTAGCCACACGCAGCCACCCTTTCATTTTTTGGAGTTATGGAGTTAAGCCAAATCCCTAGGTGGCGTTAGCCATCTTTTCACCCTTTCATCCTTTCACCCTTTCACCTTTAAAGGGCGCAGCCATCTTTTCACCCTTTCACCTTTTCAATTTTTCACCTTTACCATCTTTTTCCCCACTGCAAACGTTTACGTAGATATTCTGTTTTTCCGTTTTACCTGCTGTTTTTTCGCCGTATCTTTGTCCCGTTAAACATCTCCCATTAGGTGTATAGTAGCAACAATAAAACCTAACAATCATGAGCCTACTCGACTTCATTATGGTGACTTTGCTCACCATCGGCGTACTTTCGGCAGGCATGGCCTTTGCCAAACAAGGCAAGAACATGACCTCTTTCTTTGCCGCAGGCGGTGCCGTTCCTTGGCAAACCAGCGGTCTGTCGCTCTTCATGAGCTTTTTCTCAGCCGGCACTTTTGTCGTTTGGGGCTCTGTTGCCTACCTGCACGGCTGGGTTGCGATAAGCATACAATGGACAATGGCCTTAGCAGGACTGCTCGTGGGCACGTGTATCGCCCCCCGTTGGCACCGAACAGGCTCGCTCACCGTGGCCGAATACATCGACAAGCGCCTAGGCGTACATATCCAAAAGGCCTATACCTTCCTGTTTCTCTTCATCTCGCTCTTCCTAACGGCGTCTTTTCTCTATCCCGTAGCCAAGATTGTAGAGGTATCTACTGCCCTCGACCTCAACCTCTGCATCATTCTCTTAGGTGCATTCTGCATACTCTACGTGTCGGCAGGCGGACTTTGGGCCGTTGTTTCCACCGATGTGTTGCAGTTCATCATCCTCATGGCGGCCATTATTATTGTCGTACCGCTGTCACTCGAACGCGTTGACGGCCTACACGCACTCCTCTCGCAACTGCCCGAGCGATACTTTCAGCTCACCGCCAACGAATACCCACTACTCTTCATCCTCGCATTCGGACTTTACAACGCCATCTTCCTTGGCGGAAACTGGGCCTATGTGCAACGCTTCACTTGCGTTCGCACCAGCACTGATGCCAAGCGCGTGGGTTGGTTCTTCGCGGCCTTATACTTCGTGAGCCCCATATTGTGGATGCTCCCACCAATGGTTTACTACCTGCTTAATCCTTCTTTGGGCGTGATGGAGAGCGAAGGCGCCTATCTCATGATGTGCAAAGAAGTGTTGCCAAAGGGCATACTAGGGCTGATGATAGGCGGAATGATATTCGCCACCACCAGTGCGATGAACTCCAAACTCAACATTGCATCGGGCGTAGTAACCAACGACCTTTACAAACGCCTCTATCCGCACAGCTCGCAGCGACGACTTATGCTTGTGGCGCGCCTTTCCAATGTGGCCTTTGGCGTTATAAGCATACTCATAGCCCTGCTTATACAGCACATGGGCGGCGTTGTCAATGTTGTTATCAGCCTTGCAGCCCTCACGGGCGTTCCACTTTACCTACCCGTTATATGGACATTATTCTCACGTCGGCAAACGGGCTCAACGATATTGGCCACCACCATCACCACATTGGTGGTTAATGCGCTGTTCAAGTTCGCGGTGCCAGCACTAACGGGCTTCACATTTAGTCGCACGGGCGAAATGGTTTTCGGCTGCGCCTTGCCCATCATCATGCTCGCAGCCCTCGAGATTTATTTTGTACTGACAGGTAAAATCAGCAACCGCTATGCCGAATATGCCGCATGGGAACAAGCCAACAACACCCAGCGCAACGCCCTAACGGCACAAGCGCAAGCCGAAGCCAAAAACGAAAACACATACAGCAAGCGCATCATAGGGCTGGGAATATTCTTCATCGGCCTTGCTATCGACCTATTGGGACTACTCTCAGAGGGACATACCATGCTGGTTACAGGCACTGGGGCTTGCTTTATGCTCATTGGAGCGGCCTTAACTTGGAGCATAAAAAACAATGAAAAGAAAAACTTGCAATGATTGAAGAACTATTTGAAAACAATAAGCGCACACAACGCACGCAACACGTGGCCGCCGACCTGCTTGTGGCCGGCGGAGGCATGGCTGGTGTATGCGCTGCCATAGCTGCCGCCCGCCAAGGCCTTCGCGTTGCGCTGGTGCAAGACCGACCCGTGCTGGGCGGAAACGCATCGAGCGAAGTGCGACTCTGGGTGCTGGGCGCAACATCACACATGGGCAACAACAACCGCTGGGCAAGAGAAGGCGGCCTGCTAAACGAACTACTGGTTGAAAACACCTACCGCAACAAGGAAGGAAACCCCGTTATATTCGACACCGTATTACTAGACAAGGTGCTGGCCGAAAACAACATATCGTTGTTTCTCAACACCGTGCTCTACGACATCGAGAAAAAAGGTCCGCGCAATATTGCCAGCGTAACGGCCTACAATCCGCAGAACGAAACCCGCTATGTCTTTAACGCAAAGCTGTTTTGTGATGCAACGGGCGACGGATTGTTGGCCTATATGGCCGGAGCCCAATATCGGCAAGGGGCAGAAGATGCCGAAGAGTTTGGCGAAAAGTTCGCGCCCAACAAAGAAACATACGGCGAAAAGCTGGGCCACACCATCTTCTTCTACATCAAAGATGCAGGAAAGCCCGTGCAATACGTTCCCCCACATTTTGCACTTAGCATCAACGAAGTGGAAAGTAGCATCAACAAGATACACAATCCCGAGTATTTCTCAACCAAAGAAGCAGGCTGCAAATACTGGTGGATTGAATACGGAGGCCGACTAGACACCATCAAAGACACCGAAGAGGTGAAATATCGGCTGCTCAGTGTGGTGTACGGCATCTGGAACTACATCAAAAACTCCGGCCGTTTTCCCGAATCGCGCAACCTCACCTTAGAGTGGGCAGGTGCCATTCCGGGCAAACGAGAGAGCAGAAGGTTCGTGGGTTATTACATGCTTACCCAACAAGACATCATCGAACAGCGCATGCAGCCCGATGCGGTTGCCTTTGGCGGATGGTCGCTCGACCTGCATCCAGCCGACGGCGTGTTTAGCAAAGAGAAGAAAGCCTGCACGCAATGGCATGCCAAAGGCATCTACCCCATTCCCTACCGCTGCTACATCACGCCGCATTTAGACAACCTTTTCCTGGCCGGGCGCATCATTAGCGCCACCCATGTGGCCTTTGCCTCAACGCGAGTGATGGCCACCTGCGCCGCTGGTGGCGAAGCAGTGGGAACAGCCGCGGCATATTGCATACACCACAATTGCACGCCAGACGAACTGATGGACGAGCAACACATGGCCAAATTGCAAACCTTGCTCACGCGCAATGGCGTTTACCTGCCTCAAACCCATGTGCAGATAGCCAACAACCTCCTGCAAACAGCCACCATCAAAGCATCGTCTACATTGGTTTTAGACCAACTGCCACCCAGTGGCGAGTGGAAAACGCTGGTGCATTCGGCAGCGCAGATGCTCCCGATAAGCAAAGGTGCAATGCCCCACATCAGCCTTTGGCTTCGAGCCGACCAAGAAACAAGCCTGCAAGTGGAGCTACGCATCAGCAGCAAGCCCTTTAATCACACCCCCGACCAAACGTTAGAAACCTTTGAGCTGCCATTGCATGCGGGCGAACAAGAGGTTACATTAGCCTTTAAATGCCGCATCCCAACAGACTGCTACACCTTTGTGTGCTTCATAAAGAACGAACATGTGGCACTGCAAGCATGCAACAGCATCGTTAGCGGCGTAATGGCAACCTTCAACAAGTGCCTTCCGGCCGTGTCCAACTGGGGCAAACAAGAACCGCCTGCCCACATCGGCGTAGAGGGTTTTGAGTTCTGGTGCCCCGAAAGGCGCGAAAAGGCCTACAACATCGCCATGAAAATAACGCCCGGCTTGTGTTGTTTCGCTCCCGAAAACCTGCTTACGCCGCCCTATCGGCCCGTAAACAAGCCCAACGCATGGGTTGCAGCCTTGCACGACAAGCAGCCCACGCTAACCTTTACGTGGGAACAAGCACAGCAGATAAAGGGCATTAAGCTGTTTACCGACGTGGATTACGACCATCCGATGGAAACCGTTCAATGGGGACACGCCGACAACCGCATGCCCCAATGTGCAGACAACATCGACATTATTGCCTCGCCCAACACGCATATCACCATTACCAATAACTATCAGGCCATGATAGATGTGGCGTTCGAGGGGCAAGGCATCACCACCAACCATTTGGAAATACGCCTATCTAACGCTTCGCCCAATGCGGCTGTGGCCTTGATGGGCATTCAATTCATATAATCATGACGCAAAGAAGCATTACCCTAGCCCTAGGCCTGTTGCTTTCTGCATGTGCTTTGCTCCATGCACGCACGCCAAAGCAAATTGTTTATCGCCCAACCAACAACACCCTGGTTGTGCCCACCACGCACGGCCTTGTGCGCTTGCCCCTTAACGGGCAGCACCTGTTCGTTGCCGACACGGACTTTAAGCCGCAAGTTATCGACACTTTCAAAACCACGCACAACATACATTTCATCGAAGACAACTTCATATACCCACGGCGGGCATGGCTCAACAACATCACCAACGTGTCGTTGCTCACGGCCGGCACGCACATCAAGCTGCAAACATATCATGTCGTATCGCGCCAACCACTGGTGTTAAAGGCCGAAAGCCAATGGGCCGATGTGTATCTGCGTTTCTCGGTAAACGGAAACTCCCTCTTCGTAAACCAAACCCTCGTGCCAAAACAAGATGGCTGCTACTCGTTGTCCACCCCTAGCCTGCCCATCGCCAAGTCCCAAACGGGGTTTAAGGCCGTAATACCCGGTTACGTGCATGCCGAATGGTTAAACCCCGACTTCGTTTCGGCTTACGTTTACGAACATGGAATGCCCAACAAGCCCGTTGTATACCAAGACAAGTGCGCCACAACGCCCGTGTCTATCATGCAAACACAGGGCTTAACCATCGGCATTGCACCCGAAAGGCAGTTCCCGCGCAAGCCTTACCTCAATGGAGAGAACACGCATGCCCAATGGAACGTGGGCTATGGTGCTATGGATGCCGAGGGAAAACTTAGTCCCCAGTTATACTATCCTGTGCTGGGAACGCCCAAAGCAGCATTAAAGAAAGGTCAAAAGCTTCATTTTGCCTATCGCATCATCCTCTCTAAAAACAACTGGTACGACGTTTATAAGCAAGTTATTTATGGTATGTACAGCTTCGACGGCATGCGAAAGGCCACCAACGAACAGCCGCTAACAACCCGCATAAATAAGATTTACCACTATATGCGTACCCAATCGGCAAAACTTTTCCGCAAGGCAGAGTGCGAAGGCGTGCCTATCTGTGCGCAAGATTATCGCGGAGGCGTGCATGGCGCAAACAACGATGCCATGAAAAATGCCGACTACGGTGCCATGTGGATGACGGTGCGCATGGCCAACGATACGGCCTTGGCCAACAATTTGCTGCCCTACGTGCGCAATTTCAAACTAAAACAGCAGTTTGCCACAGGCAAATACGCCGGTGCACCGCAAGGGCAATACTTCTTGTGGAAGAGCAAGCGTTGGGTGGAAGAATGGGGCGAACACATCGAGCCCATCGCCATTACCTATTATTCGCTCATTGATGTGGCCAACATGCTGTTGTTCGAGCCCAACGACACCGCCCTGCAAGCAAGCCTGCGCACATCGGCCAACCTATTGCTGGCCATGCAAAGGCAAGACGGCAGCTGGCCTTTGGGCGTAAACTTAAAAGACGAAACCGACATCTTACCCGACCTAAAAGACCTTCGCCCCACGTTCTACGGCATGTATGTGGCCTATAAAATGCTGGGCGACGACAAGTACTTGCAAGCCGCCATGCGGGGTGCCAACTGGTTTATAGCGCATGCCGTGCGCCCAACTGCCTTGGTTGGCGTATGCGGCGACACGCGCTTTGCACCCGATTTTGCCACAGCCATGTCGGTTCAGGCTCTGCTCGACATGCACCAACTAACGGGCGATGTGCGCTACAAAGATGCTGCACTGGTCATGGCACGCTATTTCACCACCTACATATACACGCATCCGGCCGACGTAACTCCGCTTAAAGACAAGGCAGGACACAGCCTCAACCCCCTACAATACACCCAAGCGGGGCTGGCATGCGAACATATCGGCGTTATTGGGTCGGCCAATCCGCAAGGCCCAATCCTCCTTTCAAGCTTCGCGGGCATGTTCGTCAGGCTTTATCAACAAACGGGCGATGTGCTTTTCCTCGACATGGCACGCGCCTCGGCCAATGGCCGCGACCGCTTTGTTGAACCCGAATCGGGCATTGCAGCTTATTATTGGGCACATTTCAACAAGGTAGCCTTACCCTATCCGCAACACGCATGGTGGCAATTGGGCTGGCTAACCGACTATCTTGTGGCCGAAGCCGAACTGCGCAGCAAGGGGCGCATATCCTTTCCGCGAGGTTTCGTAACGCCAAAGGTTGGGCCACACAAGGTTCTGGGCTTCTCTGCTGGCACTATCGACGGCGAAAACGTTGAGCTAACCATCGGCAACAACAGCCTTTCGTGCCACAATGCCCATCTCGAATTGCTTGTTGCCCGTTCTACAAAAGGCAGTCATGGCTATGCCATCGTTATGAACAGCACCAATCGCCCCACACAAATGCGCCTAACAAACGCCAGCGGGCAGTGCCTAAAAGCGAGCCTTGTACCGCCCTTTGGCATCGAGATTGTGAAAGTAAAAAACATATAGCCCAAACCAAATGGCTTTGAAATTACAGTATAAAGACGTTAGGTTTACATCGCAATTGCCTTTAACCGCCTTACGGCTGCACGCACACGCTCCACTACAAAGGGGCTTGTAGCGGCACTACAAAAGACAAGCGCATGGCCTTTCCCTACGAATGGAGCATAACCCACTTGCCCGCAACCATGCCCCTTAACATCACGATGAAGGTTGGCAACGAGCGCAAGACTATCATCACCAAGCAGATAACAATGTAATTACTAAGTAGCAATCTATATGAAAAAGTTTCTTTTAGCATGGGTAGTATTCGTTACTACTAGTTTAAACGCACTGGCCCAACACACGATTGAGGGTACAGTGGTAGACGACACGCGAACGCCTTTGTTAGGTGTAACCGTGATGGAAGAGAACACATCCAACGGAACTGTTACCAACCAAGATGGCCATTTCAGCCTTTCGGTATCAGGACAGAAGGCCGTACTGGTGTTCTCGAGTATTGGAATGAAGGCCGTTCACCAACAGGTGGGCAAGGCAAAAAGCATGTACATCGTGCTAGAACCCGATGCCAAAGACCTAGGACAGGTGGTGGTTATCGGCTATGGCTCGATGTTGAAAAAAGACCTAACAGGAGCTGTGGAGTCGATAGACATGCAGGACCTGCGCAAATCTAATTCGGCATCGCTGCTTAACGCGATGGCGGGTAAGGTTGCAGGCGTAAACGTAACGGCCTCGTCGGGCGAATTGGGCGGAGATGTAAACGTGGTTATCCGCGGAAACAACTCCATCAATGCCGGAACGCAACCGCTTTATGTGATAGACGGCACGCTTATCGACGTGAACAACGGCGAAGTGGCCACCTCTACCATATCGGGTCGCGCCACATTCAACCCACTTGCGGGCATCAACCCGGCCGACATCGAGTCTGTGCAGGTGCTTAAAGACGCGTCGGCCACGGCCATTTATGGTTCGGCAGGAGCAAACGGAGTTATCGTTATCACCACGAAGAAAGGTCAATACAACAAAACCGAGGTGAGCTTCGATGCCCGTTTCGGCATCAGCAAGGCCACCAAGCACGTTGAGATGCTGCAAGGACAAGAGTTTGCCGACTATCGTTTCTCGCGTTTCCCCAACAGTCTTGAATGGGGAATAGACACAGACGGCGACGGAAAACCCGACCGCGCACGCATCTTTGGCCAAGAATTTGAAGACAATACATCGCACGATTGGCAGCGCGAGCTACTTCGTACAGGCTTTTCGCAGAACTACAACCTCAGCATTAACGGCAGTAGCAAATCTAATTCGTTGCTGTATTCGCTCAGCGGAGAGTATCTTAAGCAGAACGCCATAGCCAAAAACAACAGCTTTACGCGCTATACGGGCAGGTTTAAGGTGGAATACGCACCCAACGACAAGCTGCGCATAGGCGGTAACGCCACCATCGCGCGCACCGAACTCTATGGACCGGTGAGCATGGGAGGCGGACTTCAATACAATGGTTGGCTGGAAGCGATGTTCGTTTACAAGCCCTTCAACTTTAAAGTAGACCCAGGCGACCCCGACAACGGCAATGTGTCGAACCCTGCACAATCACTGTTCGACTCGTATAAGAAAACGCCACTCACGCGTATTCTCGCTAATGGTTTCCTACAATACAAGCCGTTGCCAGGCTTAACCCTACGCACAAGCCTCAACACAGGCCTTACTTTCTCCAAATCAGAAGAGTGGTACCCTTCAAGTACATCGTGGGGATATGCCCGAAACGGACTAGCCAACGTGCTGGAAGCGACAACCGAGCAATGGCAAAGCACCACAACGGCCACCTATGTTAAGAGTTTTGCTGGCGGTCACAGCCTAACGGCCATGCTAGGTTTTGAAACCAGCAGCTACGTTTGGGCCAACCTGAACGTAACGGCCGAGAATTTCCCCGTGCAAACCTACAATCCCGTGTTCGACTTGCAGCAGGGCGGAGCCGCTATGCGCAAACCCTCTACCGACAAATACCGCCAAACGCGCATGTCGGAGTTTGGCCGACTATTCTATTCGTTTAAGGATCGCTACCTCACTACGCTCACTTTACGTCGCGACGGCTCGTCAAAGTTCGGTGCCGACAACAAGTACGCCACCTTCCCATCGGTAGCCTTGGCTTGGAAAGCCCACAACGAGCAGTTCATTAAAGGCATAAAGGCCATCGACGAGCTGAAACTTCGCCTCAGCGCAGGTGTTTCTGGTAACGACCGCATCACGCCTTACCGCTCGCTGCAACGATTAGACAACACCTATTACCTCAACCTTAACGATGCAGCCGTATTGGGTTTGGCTCCATCAGAAAAGTCGAACCCCAACCTGAAATGGGAATCCACCGCCCAATACGACCTAGGACTCGACGTTAGTCTGCTGAAACACCGTCTCGGTCTTACGTTCGACGTCTATTACAAGCGCACCTCCGACATGCTTTTGCAAGGCGATGTGCCTGGTCAAAGCGGCTCGTACAAGCAATGGCAGAACATCGGCGAGGTTGAGAACAAGGGCGTGGAGCTATCCATTAATTCGCTCAACATCAACGCACGCAACTTTAAATGGCGCACCACCTTTAACATTAGCAGCAACCGCAACAAGATAATTTCGCTTGGCAATGTAACCGCCATACCGGTAAACATCAACGACGGCACCATCAACGAGGTGTCGCGACTGAAAGTAGGCTCGCCCATTGGTGGCGCATGGGGCTACGTATGGGATGGCATTTACCAAAAAACAGACTTCGACGAGCACGGAAACCTCAAGCCCGGCGTGGTTGGCATCAAGGGCATTAAGGTAAAACCCGGCGACTTGAAATACAGAAGTCTTGACGGCGACAACGAGGTAGACCCCGTAAACGATAAAACTTTCATATCGCGAGGCGAGCCAAAGTTCTTCGGCGGCTTGCTAAACAGCTTCGAGTATAAAGACTTCTCGCTCTCATTCTTCTTCAATTACAGCTATGGCAACGAGGTTCTCAACATTTCTCGCTGGAAATTTGAAGGCTATTCGGCCCACTACAACGTAGCCGCCGAATACTACCATAACCGCTGGACCGAGACAAACCCCACCAATCGCTACCCCGAAATCAAATCGCCCAGAAAGAACGACGTGTCGTCTTACTATGTGGAGGATGCCTCTTTCCTGCGCTTACAAAACCTCACCTTTACTTACAGCCTGCCCCAAAGCGTGCTTAAACCCATGAAGATAACCGCTTGCCAATTCTCGCTATCGGCCGACAACCTATTTGTGCTTACCAAGTACACAGGTTTCGACCCCGAAGTGTCTTACCACAACAAGCTCATCACAGGCCTAGATAACGTAACCTACCCCCGCAGTCGTTCGTTCTCGTTCGGCATTAACATTAACTTCTAAACACATAGCATTATGAACACTAAGATAATGGCAGCCTGCCTGTCGCTCACACTCCTTTGCAGCTGTGGCGATTTCCTTGACGAGAAGGTTTATTCCTTTGCCGAGGGCAACACGCTCTTTGCAAATGCCAGCAACACAGAGAAAGCATTGACGGGTGCTTACGATGCCCTAAACGCCAATGCCATACAAAACCAAGCACCACATGCCTTGTTCTCGCGCAACATCCACTTGCTTACGCAACTGGGATGCGACGAAATGATTGGCCGAACCGACTATATTGGCATTGCAGACATCAAGCCCTTTTGCAACTACACCTACAATTCCGAGTCGCGTTTTCTAGGCGATGCGTGGTTTGCACTTTACGCCGGCATATACAGAGCCAACGGCGTAATAGAGCATGCGCCCAAAGTGGCAGACATGACCGACGAACGCCGCAAAGAGGTTGTGCTAGAAGCACGCTTCCTGCGTGGGTTCTACTACACCTACTTGGCATGGCTCTGGGGCGGTGTTCCCTTGCAAAAGTCGGTAAACGACAGCGAATTGACACCCCGTTCTAGCTTAAAAGACGTGTACGAACTTATCATTAGCGACTTAAAGAGCGCTTACGAGGGATTGCCCAAACGCAACACTTACGACTCGCGCGCCAACAAATACACAGCCGCCGCCATGCTGGCCAAGGTGTATCTCTACTTGGCTGCCTGCAAAGAAAACAATGTTGGGGCCGACCTTAACTTCCCCCTCAACTCCTTCGACTGGGTAGACAGCAATGCGCTGTATGCAGAAGCCAAGGCTCTTTGTGCAGACATTTACGCAAATGGCGGCTACATCTTGACCCCCGAATACGCCTATAACTTCATTGCCGACCGCCCCGTGCTGAAAGCCGAGCAAGCCAAAGAAGCCGTAATGGTGGCTACCTTCGGGAAAGAAGCGCCAAAGTATTTTGTCTTTACGCACCTAACGGGTTCTGTGGGCAACGTAACGCAAGACGGAGGTGGTGCCGGCTGGTTCCCTGCCCTGGGCGAACTAATAAGCCTTTACAGCAAAACGGATGTGCGCTACAAGCAAAACATAGGCGGAGCAAACACCAAGAACAAGGTAAACATCATGGGCGTGGAATACTATGTGCCTTCGGGACTTTACCAAAACGGCGTGAACACCTTCCTCACGAAGTTCCGGCAGAGTTCGCCAGCAGCACGATTGGCCGTGGGCATACCCGCTGCATCCAGTGTACTTAACTTCCCCATACTGCGATTTGCCGACGTTATACTGATGTATGCAGAGGCTACTTACAAAACAGGTGATGAGGCCGAAGCCCGCAAGCTGCTCGAACCCATCCGCCTACGCGCGGCAGCCAACAACGCTGCCGCAGCCCAAGACTTGGCAACAGCCTATCATAAGGACAACTTCATGGACGAGTTGAAGGACGAACGTTCGCGTGAACTCTGTGCAGAAGGCTGGCGAAGAATGGACCTTATCAGGTGGGGACGCTTGCAAAACGTGGTGCAAAACCTCAAAACCAGCAACGAAGGCGATGTGAAACCAAATATTTACAACTACAATACCAAGCATGCACAAGCTGTTAAAGACAATTTCCAAAGCTACAAGATATGGTATCCCATACCCAAACGCGACAGGGAAGCCAACACCAACCTTGTGCAAAACCCCGGATGGGAATAAGCGAAATGCGTAGATAAACGAACTTGCCAAAGAGTTGTTGTTAGAAAACATGAGGCAAGCATAAGAAAATCTACTTCGCCGCGCATCTTTAAGCGTCAGTACAAGCCAGCTTGTAGCCCCACTACAAGGTGCTTGTACTGACACTACAAGATGCTTGTACTGGCACTACAAGCGGCTTGTAGCGCCGCTACAAAGGGCCTTGTACTGATAAATTGCCGATAACTTTGTTGGCAAACTGGTTCATCAAGCCATTCTCGCTTTACCACAACAGCTTGCCAACTAGCTAGCACCCCCCGTCAACCCATAAAACTCATATATACTCATACATGCGAACGTTTATCACATCATTAGTTCTAAGTGTTGCAATTACCACTCAGGCACAAACATTTAGGCAGATAGAGCCTGGCGTTTACTTGCTAGTTGCAGGGCAAGAAGACGCCCACACGCCCCTGCGTTATAAAGAACCAGTGGCGAAACAGCTGAAAGACATGCCCGCAACGGATAATCCCTTCGCCAAAGAAGGGGTACACATCGAGGTGAATGCACGCGGGTGCGTGGTAGACATTCCGCTTTCGGCCGACGAAAACATCTATGGCTTTGGCCTGCAAATGGGGTCGTTTGTGCAGAACAACAAGAAAAAGCGCCCCTTGGTGAACGACCATCCCCTGAAAGACCTAGGCTATACCCATGCGCCGCAACCATTCTACATCTCTAACAAGGGATATGCCGTGCTGATAAACACCGCACGATACACCACATTTTACATCGGAACGAACCGAAAGAACACAGACTATACGCCATCAGAAGACAGCCAAAAGGCAAAACTATCTACAGACGAGCTATACCGTTCGTCAGCACAAAGCAGTTCAAAGCCACGCGTACAGGTAGACATCCCAGGCGCAAAGGGCATTAGCATACTGGTGTTTGCCGGGCCCGACATGAACTCGGCACTGCGCCGATACAACCTTTTTGCCGGCGGAGGAAGCATGCCGGCACTCTGGGGACTAGGCATGAAGTTTCGTTTGAAAACCGATTCTAAACAAGAAGATGCCTACCGCATAGCACATTACCTAAGAAACAAGCGCATACCCTGCGACGTAATAGGGCTCGAACCCAAGTGGCAAACACGAGCATACTCGTGTTCGTACGTATGGAACAACGAGCATTTTCCCAACCCCAACGAGCTAATAGCCCGCACACGCGCTATGGGTTACAAGCTCAACTTGTGGGAACATGCCTTTGTTCACCCCTCTTCGCCCCTGCACCCGCTGCTTAAACCCAAATCGGGTAGCCATTTGGTGTGGAACGGATTGGTGCCCGACTTCGCCGACTCTGCCACACAACACATCTTTGCCGCATACCACGACAGCTGCTTTGTGCAAAAGGGCATCGCAGCCTTTAAGATGGACGAGTGCGACAATTCTAACATTACACGAGGCGACCTGAATTGGAGCTTCCCCGAACTGTCGGCTTTCCCTTCGGGCATCGATGGCGAACAGATGCACCAACTCTTTGGACTGCTGTACCAGAGAACCCTCTACGGCGTTTTTCGCAAACACGGCATGCGCACCTGTTTAGACGTTCGTGCATCGGGAGCGTTGGCCTCGCCCTATCCCGTTTCGGTTTATAGCGACACCTACGACTTGGAAGACTATGTGCGAATGGTATGCAACGCGGGACTTACAGGCCTGCTGTGGTCGCCCGAAGTACGGGAGTCGGCCGATGAAGAAGACTTCTTCCGCCGCGTGCAAGTGGCCGTACTATCGGCCCAAACCCTCTTTAATGGTTGGTATCTGCGCAACCCAGCATGGCTGCAATTTGACAAACAGCTGAACAACGAAGACAAATTCTTGCCTACGGCCACCAAAAACGAAGACGTGGTGCGCCAATTACTCAACTTCCGCATGTCGCTGGTGCCATACCTTTACGCCCAATTCGCACGCTATCGCACAGATGGCACGCCGCCTTTCAAGCCCTTGGTGCTGAACTATCCGAAAGACAAGGCCGCAGCGGCCATAGACAACCAATTTCTTATTGGCGACGACTTGCTTGCCTGCCCCATTGTGGGCAAAGGCAACGAGCGAATGGTGTACCTGCCCGAAGGCAACTGGTACAACTTCAACACCAACGAAAGGCTGGAAGGCGGCCGAAGCCACAACGTGCACTTCGCACTCAATGAGGTGCCGCTCTTTGTTCGCGAAGGCACCATCTTACCCCTGGCCGAACCCACAGACTGCATAACACCCCAAACAACGTTCGTGCTGAACTGCCGCGTTTATGGCAAGCAAGCCCGCAACACATCGCTTTTTGAAGACGACGGCATTAGCTATGCCTTTGAAAGCGGTATATATAATAAGGTGTGGCTTAGCTGGAACGGGCGCGGAAGCCTTAAACGCACTGGCAAATTTAAGGGTGTAAGGTATAAGGTGAAGAGCTGGACGTTGATAGGATAAGCGCATCGTTGCCCCTTACTATCATCACGCCACACTCGTAGCAACTGCACGCATGTCACATTTGTCAATTAACTCGCACTAAAAAATGAAACGACCCAATAGCTATCTCTTAGCCTGTCTCCTTGCATTTGCAGGCACAATGCTCTGCAAAGCAGAGGGACTGACCCGCTATGTAAACCCACTGATGGGCACACATTCGAGCATGGAACTATCCAACGGCAACACCTACCCAACCGTTTGCCTACCCTTCGGCATGAACAACTGGGCGCCCCACACGGGAAAACTAGGCAATGGCTTTCTGTACACCTATCAAGAGAACTTTCTCTACGGCTTTAAGCAGACCCACCAAGCCAGCCTTTGGATTAACGATTACGGCCAACTATCGGTAATGCCCATTACGCGCCGCAACAACTTTACCGAAGAACGCCGCCGCAGTTGGTTCTCGCACAAAACAGAAATAGCCCTACCACATTATTACCACGCCTACCTAGGCGATGCCCAAACCAACGTGGAGCTTACGCCCACCGAAAGGGCAGCGGCATTTAGGATGCGGTTTAACGGCGGCGACAGCGCGTACGTGGTGATAGATGCCTGCAATGGCGGTTCGTACATTAAGTTCATACCCCAGCAAAGGCGTATCGTGGGCTATTCAACAAAGAACAACGGCGGGGTTGGTACGGGGTTTAAAAACTTCTTCGTGATTACCTTTAACCGCCCTTTCCTCAACGCCACCGTATGGAAAGATAAGCAACTGCTGGTTGGACAGCACGAACAGCAGGGACAACACGTGGGAGCCGTGGTGGGTTTCGACCTTAAACAGGGCGAAACCGTAGAGATGCACATCGCCACTTCGTATATCAGCCAAGAACAAGCTGAGCTTAACTTACGCGAAATTGGCAAGCAAAGTTTCGATGAGGTGAAAGCAAAAGCCGAACAAATATGGGATACGGAGTTGGCCAAAGTAAGCGTTTCGGGCGGCACCCACGATGACATGCGCACCTTCTACACCTGCCTTTACCGCATGTTGATATTCCCCCGCAAGTTCTACGAGATAGATGCCAAGGGCGACACCCTGCATTACAGCCCCTATAATGGGCGCGTGATGCCTGGCATCCTGTATGCCGACAACGGATTTTGGGACACGTTCAGGGCGCAGTTACCTTTTCTCAACCTGATGTATCCAAACATCGTGGCCGAGATTTTGCGCGGGTTGGAAAACGTTTATAAAGAAAGCGGATGGCTGCCCGAATGGTTCAGTCCCGGACATCGCGATTGCATGATTGGGCAACACTCGGCATCGGTCATCGCCGATGCTTACCTCAAAGGCATTCGCGGGTACGACATAGGCCTGCTTTACGAGGCCATTCGCAAGAGTACGGAAGGCGTTGGCCCTGTTAGTTCGGTTGGTAGGAAGGGCTTTGCCCAATATAACGCACTGGGCTATGTGCCTTGCGATGTGGACGTTAACCAAAACGTGTCGCGCACTTTGGAGTATGCTTACGACGATTATTGCATCTATCGCCTGGCCCAAGCATTGAACCGCCCCAAGAAGGAGCAGGAAACTTTCCGCCAAAGAAGTCTTAACTATCGCCACTTGTTCGACAAGAACATGGGATTGATGCGCCCCAAAGACAGTAAAGGGCACTTCTTAACGCCTTTCGACCCATATCGCTGGGGCGAACATTTTACCGAAGGCAACAGCTGGCAATACACTTGGTTTGTTCCGCACGATGTTATTGGCCTGCAAAAGCTGATGGGCGGACAAGCCAAGTTTGTGGAAAAGCTCGACTCGGTGTTTTCGCAAACCCAGCGTTACGACATTTCTTATTATAAGCGCGGCATCATCCACCTCATCAGGGAGATGCAAAATGCCGACATGGGACAATACGCCCACTTGAACGAACCCATGCACCACGTGCCATACCTCTACGCTTTTTGCCAGCCGTGGAAGACACAACGCCTGGTGCGAACCATTATGTCGCGCCTTTATGCGCCACGTCCCGACGGCTATTGTGGCGACGAAGACAACGGGCAGATGTCTGCTTGGTACGTATTCTCGGCCTTGGGCTTTTATCCCTTGTCGCCCATTAGCGGCGAATATGCTGTGGGCAGTCCGCTGTTTAGGCAAGCCACCTTGCACCTTCCCAATGGAAAAACCATCCACATTGCCGCTCCGCAAAACAGCCCCACAAATGTATATGTATCGCAACTTTTGCTAAACGGGCAACCATATCACTCCCAATTCGTGAAACATAGCGAACTGATAAAGGGCGCAAAGCTGGAATTTAAAATGCGTGCAGAAGAAAATGTACCACCCATTCCCCATCAATAAGCCCAAGCCTTTACCCACAAAATAAACAAACCATAAGCTCATGACATTCAAACAAGCCCTCCTCTTGGCAGCCTTTTGCCTGCTGTCCATCACCACCCACTCGGCAACAGCCAATTACAACGTAGTGCCTTTGCCGCAATCCATCATGATGACCAAAGGCAAACCCTTCGTGTTAAACGAAAGTACGACCATCACTTGCACCACTTCCAACGAACTGATGCAGCACAATGCCCGTTTCCTGGCAGAATACATCGCAGATGCCACAGGCATAAAGCTAGCCCACACAACGACAGTCCCCAAGGGTGCAGGCCATATCTTGCTAACGATAGACAATAAGATTGCCGGCAAAGAGGCCTATCGCATAACTGTGACACAAAAGCAAGTGACTATCGCCGGCAGCACTGCGGCAGGTGTTTTCTATGGCATCCAAACACTGCGCAAGGCCTTACCCGTAGCAACGAACAACAAGGCTGCTGCCCCAGTGGAACTGCCTGCCGTGCAAATTGCCGATGCCCCTTTGCTGCCTTATCGAGGCATGATGCTCGACTGCGGCCGACATTTCTTCCCCGTAAGCTTTGTTAAGCGTTTTATCGACATGATGGCCCTACACAACATGAACGCCTTTCACTGGCATCTAAGCGAGGACCAAGGCTGGCGCATAGAGATAAAGAAGTATCCTAAGCTGATGGAAGTTGGCGCTTGGCGAAGCGGAACGGTTGTGGGGCATAACTCGGATGTGGACGATCATCAACCGCATGGTGGCTTTTATACGCAAGAAGAGATAAAGCAGATTGTGGAATATGCCCGACAACGACACATCGAAGTAATACCCGAAATCGACATTCCTGGGCATACCAAAGCACTGCTGGCCGCTTATCCCGAACTGGGATGCACGGGTGGGCCATACACCGTGAGCCACAACTGGGGCGTACACCACGATGTGCTCTGCGTGGGCAACGAGCGCGTATATGCCGTTTTGCAAGACATCATCGACGAGTTGAACCAAGTTTTCCCCTCTGCCTACTTTAACATCGGGGGCGACGAGGCGCCTTCCACACGATGGCAACAGTGCAAACGCTGCCAAGACAAAGCCAAAGAGCAAGGCATCGACACCAAACACCTGCAACAATATTTTACCAAGCGCATGGAACAATACATCAACGGAAAGGGAAAGACGATGATTGGCTGGGACGAAATACTGGAAGGCGAACTGGCCAAGTCGACCATCGTGCTCAGCAGGCGTTACCTATCCACGTGGACCAAGGCCGCAAAGGCGGGGCACAACGTTATCACTTGCCCTGGAAGATATGCCTATTTCGACTATTACCAGGCGAAAAACACGCTTCACGAGCCACAAGCCATCGGCAGTTTCTTACCCGTGGAGCAGGTGTATAGCTTCAATCCGCGCCCCGACACGGTGTCGGCCGACATCACAAGCCGCATCATCGGCGTGCAAGGCAACCTTTGGACCGAGTATGTTCCCACCACAGCGCAAGCCGAATACATGGTGTTGCCACGCATGGCGGCACTTGCCGAGGTGCAATGGATGCCGGCTGCACGTAAGAACTACACCGAATTTGTGGAGCGCACCACACGTCTGGCTCGCCTTTACAACCATTACGGCTATACTTATGCCCTACATATCTGGCCCGAAAGGTACAACCACAACAGAACCGACTGGTAATGCGGCACGCACTTCGGTTGGCCCTGCACACTTAAAGGCATGTATCTGTTAAGGAAATGGTGCAAAACCAAGCCTACCTGGATATATAGCCAAGATAAGAAAAGCATTTTCTAAGGAACTAATAAAACGCTTCACCACAACCAATAGCTTAGACACGGGCTGCATGCTAGCCAATATCCAAGCTGTTGGTTGTGGTGATTTGGGTTTAGAATAGAGAAGATGAGCCAAGGAAATATAGTAGAGTGAACCTCTACTTTTGTAGTCTTTCCATAGTGGCAGAGGGTTTAACTGCCATAGTAGTGCCGCCAACAAGTAGAAAGAAAAACGTGTTGCACATACGCGCATACGCAAATAAATCCCACTCCACCTTTCGTTTTTGTAAAAAATCTGTGGTATCTTTGCATTTTAATGCTAGGGATGAAGTCCCAAAAGGGCTAACATTCCGTACGTTTTGGCTAAGCCAATAGTTAACATGTAGATGTGTATGGCAACTTGTAAGCCGCCATTTCGTAAACTTGTTAACGAAGAAAAGAACAATTATCGACTATGGACAAAATACTTGTTACAGGTGCAAGCGGGTTTATCGGGAGCTTTATCGTAGAAGAAGCGCTTAACAGAGGCATGGAAGTGTGGGCGGCCGTAAGGAAAAGCAGCTCCAAAGAATACCTCCAAGACAAGCGCATTCGTTTCGTGGAGCTTGATTTGGGCAATGCCGAACGCCTGAAAAGCCAACTCAGCGGACACCATTTCGACTACGTGGTGCATGCTGCGGGAGCAACCAAATGCTTGCATTGCAACGACTTCTACCGAGTAAACACTGAGGGAACGAAGAACTTGGCCAATGCTGTGATAGACTTGAAAATGCCGCTTAAACGCTTTGTGTTCATATCTTCGCTCAGCGTTTTCGGTCCTGTACGCGAGCAGCAGCCTTACGAAGAAATACAAGAAACCGACCAACCCATGCCTAACACGGCCTACGGACACAGCAAGTTGTTGGCCGAACAATACCTAGACTCGCTAAATCCCAAGAACGAAGACGGCGAAATAACCGATGTGGTGTTGCCTTACATCGTGCTAAGGCCCACCGGCGTGTACGGTCCGCGCGAGAAAGACTACTTCCTCATGGCCAAAAGCATCAAGCAACACCTCGATTTTGCCGTGGGATACAAGCCGCAAGACATCACTTTTGTGTATGTACAGGATGTGGTTCAGGCCGTTTTCTTGGCGCTCGACCACGGCATGAGCGGCCGAAAATATTTCCTTAGCGACGGCGGCGTGTACCGTTCGTACGATTTCAGCGACTTAATCCACCGCAATTTGGGCAAGCCTTGGATGTTGCGCATCAAGGCGCCCGTATGGTTCTTGCGCGTGGTTACGTTCTTCGGCGAGTACATCGGCCGAGCCACAGGGCGCATTTCGGCACTCAACAACGACAAGTACCACATCTTGAAACAACGCAACTGGCGGTGTAACATCGAGCCGACGATGGACGAACTGGGTTATCATGCCCAAGTGAACCTCGAAGAAGGCACCGCGCTAACCGTGAAATGGTATAAGGAGAACGGTTGGTTGTAACTGCATCTACACAACAATGAACTTCATCAAATCACTCTTCGCAATAGAGAAGTCGCCCAAAAAGGGGCTGATGGCACTAGAATGGGTTGTGCTGGCTTACATGGCACTAACGCTGCTCATGGTGTTCTTCACTTATACCAAACTTGCCAACCCCGAATCCATGATATGGGGACGCGTTCGCATCGGCATCATCATCGTTGCATTGTGGGTTGTTTACCGCCTTGTGCCTTGTCGGTTCACCAAGCTAACGCGCGTTGTGGCACAGCTTTACTTGCTTTCTTGGTGGTATCCCGACACCTACGAGCTTAACCGCATACTGCCCAACCTCGACCATGTGTTTGCCCAAGCCGAGCAATCGGTGTTTGGTTTTCAACCTGCGCTGGTGTTTTGCGATGCCATGCCTTCGGCTTGGTTTAGCGAATTGATGGACATGGGCTACGCCTCGTACTTCCCCATGATATTGGCCGTAACGCTGTTTTACTTCTTTTGCCGTTACGCCGAGTTTGAAAGGGCATCGTTCGTGCTTATCGCCGCTTTCTTCATCTATTATGTGGTGTTCGTGGCCTTGCCCGTAACAGGTCCGCAATATTATTATCCTGCCGTGGGCATGGAAAAGATAGCGATGGGCATTTTTCCCAACGTTGGCGACTACTTCAACCTGCACAGCGAACGACTTACCAGTCCTGGCTATGCCAATGGCTTATTCTATCAGATGGTGGAGCATGCCCACGAGGCGGGCGAACGCCCTACGGCTGCCTTCCCCAGCAGTCATGTGGGCATCAGCACCGTCATTATGCTCCTTGCTTGGCACACGCGCAACCGCCGTTTAGTACTCTGTCTGCTCCCTTTCTTCGTGCTGATGTGTTTCTCCACCGTGTATATCATGGCCCATTACGCCATCGATGCCTTTGCCGGACTTATCTCTGGCGCGCTACTTTATTTTGTGCTGATGTGGGTCAGCAGGAAATGGAGTGCATAAGATAGCGCATTAGTGTGGTTAAACCGCTTAGCCTATTGTTCGTTTTGCAACAACAGATGCTAAATATTTCGGGTACAACGCAACAATGGCCTAAGGTTTTTGCGCGCCATCACATTATTATTGTATCTTTGTATCTACACTCGCGTGCCATTAGCCACAGCAAATGCCCTTTGCACATTACGCTGTGCGAATGCGCGAAATGCAGTCTGCGCCCAGAAACACGTGAGGAAATCCTGTTTCGTTAAGTCGGCATGAGCATAAAAAAGCAGGAAAATCAGACTTGTTAACTCGTCAACCCGTTAACTTGTCAACCAGAAACAACCTTTAAAGGTAGCCAATGGCCACCTTTGAACGTATATTTTTTAGCGTTATGGATAAGTTGCAAGCATTGTATGACAAGTGGAAAGCGCTTCAACCGCTTAACGAGCGCAAGCAGTTTTTGCTTAGCCAACGGTTTACTGTGGAGTATAATTACAACAGCAACCACATAGAAGGCAATACGCTTACGTACGGCCAAACAGAGCTTTTGTTGTTGTTTGGAAAGGTAAGCGGCGAAGGCAAGCTGAAAGACTTTGTGGACATGAAAGCCAGTTTGGCAAGCGTAAAGATGCTGGAAGATGAAATGAAAGTGCGCACCGCTTTAACACAGAATTTCATTCGGCAACTTCATCATGTGCTACTACGAGGAGATTATACCACGCATCGCCAATTGCCCGACGGCAGCCAAACAAGTTTTACCATCCACGCAGGCAGATATAAAACACGCCCCAATAGCGTAATTACACGTTATGGCGAACGTTTCGATTATGCCTCACCCGAAGAAACTCCAGCATTAATGGCAGATTTGGTGGACTGGTATAATGCTATGGAGGTCGAAGGGGTGATGTCGCCCGTAGAACTGGCGGCTCTTTTCCATTATCGTTATATTCGCATCCACCCTTTCGAAGATGGTAACGGGCGTATTGCCCGACTGTTGGTGAACTATATCCTTGCACGGCATGGCTGGCCGATGGTGGTGGTTCGCAATCGCAAGAAGAACGAATACCTCGACGCCTTACACGATGCTGATGTTAACGTAGGTCCTTCGCCATCAGCTGGTGCACATGCCAGTCTTGCACAAATTAGGCGTTTTCTTAAATACTTCAAGGCGATGGTAGCAGAAGAGCTGCAATACAACATCGGCTTTGCAACAGAACAGTCGGCTAACGTATGGTGGTACGATGGCCAGAAAATAACTTTCCGCAGTGCGTCTAGCAGTACGATGCTAACGGCAATGCAACAAACACCCGGCATAACGATAGAACAATTGTCGGAGAAAGCAGGCATTGTAACGGCGGCAGTAAAGAAACAGCTGGCACAAATGACACGAAAGGGCTATATCGAACGCAGAGAGAAGGATGGCGACTGGCAAGTGTTTGTTTCATCATCTGTGTAGTTTGCAATAGAATTACGACCATTTTTCGCTTTTGCTAGCTGACAAGTTAACAAGCATTTGGTTTAGTTGGCAAGTGGGCTAGGCATTCTAGTTGTTCTAGGTTTTCATGTTATACTAGGCGTTCTAGCTATTCTAGGGGTTCTAGGTATTCTAGTTACACTAGGCGTTCTAGCTTTTTAGCTATTCTAGGGCTTCAAGCTGTTCTAGGTTTTCTAGTTATGCTAGATTTTCTAGGGGTTCTAGTAATACTAGGCGTTCTAGCTTTTTAGCTACATTAGGCCTGCCCGTACATCGGTGGGGCGCAGCCATCTTTTCACCTTTTCACCTTTTCACCTTTAAAAGCTCCCTCTTCCACATTTTTTTGCCCATTAAGCATAAAAAAGTTGGGTTAAAATTTGGTGGCATCCCCGAAAAGGAGTACCTTTGCACCCGTTAATTGTCCCATGGTGTAATGGTAGCACTACAGTTTTTGGTTCTGTCAGCGGTGGTTCGAGTCCATCTGGGACAACCTTAGAAGAGGTTCTTTCGTAAGAGAGAGCCTCTTTTCTGTTGTCTATGGGCGCAAAAAGTTGGGAACTCAATTCGCGCTGGAAACTGGGGGCAAACGTGGCTATGAACAGCCATGAGCCATCGGTTAACGATAGTCACGCCATGCCGATGCTGGTAGATTACCGCACGTTCATGGTGTCGCCCATCAGTTTTTATGGGGTGCGCAGCTGGCAAGAGATGGCCTTTGTATCGTACGCCAACTACATGCACATGCTTTTCGTGCGCGCCAGTGTAGCCTTTAACACGCGCTACAGCAACCTGTTGCGCACCAAACAGGTAGACAAACGCGGCATGACATATTATTCAACGGTGGAAAACGACAACCACTCGCATGGCACAATGGCTATGGCCACCATGAGCAAACGTCTGGAATGGCTCAAAGGCACATTCAATGTTCAGTGCATGCTGTCCCAAAACACCAACAGCATGTACCAAAACGGCATCAACACCCAGTTTAAGTCGGGCTCGCTGCAAACATCGGCCAGCCTCAACAGCAACGTTTGGGCATGGCTGGATGTGGCTTATCGTGCGCAATACAACATTAACTCGCTCGAAATTGGCGCGATGAAGACGCGCACGAAGTTGTTTACGCAAGAGTTGGAACTGACGCTGATGCCCACGGATGCCTTAAATTTCTCGTTCTCTACCGAACACTACGCCAACTTTTTCAACGATGGCACAAGGAAACAAACGCTGTTTGCCGACTTCAATTGTCTGTACAAATATCGCAAAACCGACTTTACGCTGCATATTAACAACATACTGAACCAGCGTTACTATAACAACACCACGTATAACAACCTAAGTAGCACCTACAACCAGTATGCACTGCGCGGCCGAACATTGCTTGTAGGGCTGAAAGTTTATTTTTAGTTGGTTAGCGGCAAACGGCAACACTAGTTATAAAGGTGAAAAGGTGAAAAGGTGAAAAAATGGCTGACGCCCATCAGTTTTGTTAACTTGTCCGATTTGTCCGACTTGTCCGAACTGTCCGAACTGTCCGAACTGTCCGAACTGTCCGAACTGTCCGAACTGTCCGACCTGTCCGAAACGTCATCTTTTCAGCAAGAATTTTAACACGAAGAGTGCCCTTTTTCTCCACCAACCGCCCACCCCGCCGCAAATATTCAATTCTCGCGAGGGTTTGCTTTGATGCAAAAAGGGGTTAGCCTGTGCATGCGGCAAAATGAATTTTTATTTAAAGAAACCACTACTTGGGGATATTCAGTAAATATCTAACTAATTGTTTGTCAGTGTAATATATTATTTGTA
>ERZ773087.365-NODE-365-length-34961-cov-37.410560_pt1 | contig 34961 bp, 24 predicted proteins | sample MGYA00511375_ERZ773087 | MGnify/ENA primary metagenome ERZ773087 (study PRJEB29015, sample SAMEA2737995) | human oral metagenome | biome: human oral; feature: human-associated habitat; material: dental | place: China | collected 2063 ...
CATTTTACCTTGCGTTTTGCACCAAAACGCACTGCATTTAGCACCAAAACGCACTCCGTTTAGCACCAAAACGAACTGCATTTAGCGGCATATTGGATTGCATTTAGCACCAAAACGCGCTTCATTTTGCTGAAAATGGCTCCAAAATGGGTGTTCGTGGCGGTCGGTTTAAATAAAAATTCATTTTGCCTGCATGCACAACTGCCCCCTTTTGGCATCAAAACAAACCTCCGCGAGAATCGATTTTTTGGAGCAAGGTGAACGATTGTGGACAAAAAGGGCAGTCATAATGTTAAAATTCACACTGAAAAGTTGACAAAGTTTCGGGTTGACGGGTTGACAAGTTAACAAGAAAGCAAGTGGATAAGTGAACGAGTTAATCGTTCGTCTTTCGTGTTTTGGCATAAATACGTCCATTTTTGACATAAGAACATAAGAAACATAAAAGTAGCCGTCTTGACTCTCTCCTCATTATGTGCTACTGGTAAGATGTTTTCAACTTGTAGAGAATGTATTGAATGGCTTACACCAAACCGCTGTTTAAGACTTACAACCACGTTTTGCCACAGAACAAATGGTGCAGAAATTCAAGCTTTATCTTATCTTTGTTCAGCACTCCGTGCCTGTTGTTGTGTTTATCTGTTGTTAAGCCTGTGAGTTTGTAAGCTATTATGCCTATGAGTTTTCAAGCTTATAAGCTTGTGGATTTGAGAACTTATAGGTTAACGAGTTAGCCAATCTAGCACCAATCGCAAGTCTACCAAAAGCAAAGCGCCTTTCCCTATCAAAGCATTTTTCTCCAATACATTAGTCAATTATTCTTTTTTTATTATTACTTTTGCAGCATCACACAAACATATCTACTCTACGACCAACACGCAAACGACACAATCTGCTAGGCAGCAACGCGCTTTGCAACTAACAACAACGTGTTAGCATTGGATGAAATGAACTAAAATATTAAGCTAAATCTTTAAACAATGACAATTAACCTATCAAAAAGCAAGCCTCAAAAGGTTATTGCTACGGCCCTTCTGCTATATGGCAGCATGGGTTTGCAGGCGCATGCGCTTACGGTTGGCACGGCCAATGGCCTTTCTAACCAACAAACGTCTGGCATGCCTGCTGGTTCGCCAACCACATTAAGCACAACCGAACGCCACCCCACCATCGCCGCCAACCTACAAACAGGCAAGCAAGTGCGGGTGAAAGGCCATGTGGCCGATGCCAATGGCGAGCCCATCGTTGGTGCAACGGTGACACAACGCGGCACCAAAAACGCCGCCATCACCGACATCGACGGAAACTTTACCATCGAAGTGCCAGCACAAAGCGAACTAACCGTGAGCTATATCGGCTTTGCCGACCAAACGGTGAAGGCCGCTCAGGATGTGAACATCGTGATGAAAGCCAACGAAGAATCGCTAGACGAAGTGGTGGTGGTTGGTTATGGCGTGCAAAAAAAGGTGAACCTAACGGGTGCCGTGTCGGCCGTTAAGGGCGACGAATTGCAGATGCGCCCCATCACCGACGCCTCGCAAGGCTTGCAGGGCATGGTGCCTGGTCTGCTTGTTACCAACAACAAGGCTGGCCGACCTGGCGCAACGGGTACGCTAAGCCTTCGCGGACAGGGCAACCTATCGGGAACTGGTCATCCATACGTGCTGGTAGACGGTATCGAAATGAGTCTATCCGACGTTAATCCCAACGACATCGAAAGTATCTCGGTGCTTAAAGATGCCGCTGCTTGCGCCATCTACGGAGCTCGTGCCGCGTATGGCGTTATCTTGGTAACAACGAAGAAGGGTGCCGAGGGCAAACTGCACGTTAGCTACCAGGGCTCCGTGGGATGGTCGTCGCCAACGGTTCTGCCCAAGATGGCTAATGCCTTAGAGTTCGCCCACTTCTGGAACGACGGCGTTACCAATGCCGGTTCGTCGCGCCTTTATAGCGCAGAGAAGCTGGAAAAGCTTAGGCAGTACATGGAAAACCCCGAAAGTGTGAACCCTTGGTATGAGCTGCCGGCCAACGCCAACATGAACCCCGCCTTCGAGAACTCTGAAAGCGGTGTGGGAAACGTAGACTACTTTAAGCTGCACTACAAAAACAGCGCCTTTAAACAACAACACAACCTAAGCTTTAGCGGTGGAACTAAAGCCGCACAATATTATATATCGGGCGGATATCTTGAAGAAGATGGTATACTTCGTTATGCCAACATCAACTATAAGCGCATGAACGTGGCCTCGACCATTAGCTCGCAGATTACGCCGTGGATGAAAATGAAGTTTGGTTTGAAGTTCCGCCACTCGTTAGACAAGACACCCTTCGGCAGTGGTGCTATCGCCGATGGGTTCTTCCACTCGTTGGCGCGTTTCCGTCCTACTGTTTCGGTGGTAGACCCTAACGGACATTTCACCGAACTTTCAATGATTCCCTACTTGCAAAGTGGCACATACACCCGCACCAAACAAGACCTGATGAACCTCAGCGGCGGCTTGGAGTTCAACCCCTTCAAGGGTTTCAACATCTACTTAGACTATACTTACAAGCTCTCCAACTGGTCGTATCAGGCCAAGAGCGTGGCTCCGCTCATCTATGGGGCCGATGGCGTGAGCACGACAAAGGGCGTTCGCAGCGAGTTGGGCATATCGGCGCAAGGCGGTTTTACGCGTGCCGAGAGCCATACACGCTACCAAAACATCAGTCTTTACGGCAATTACACGTTCTCGTTGTTCGATGCCCACAACCTTACGCTTATGGGTGGCTACCAAGAAGAAGACAACGACTACGACTATCTCTACAATGGCATCACGGGAATTTACTCTACCACCAACCCAAACGTGGGTATGGGCACGGGCGACAGACCTGTAACCGACACGCGTAACGGCTGGGCCACGCGCGGTTTCTTCGGCAGGATAAACTACGATTACAAAGGTCGCTACCTCGTTGAGTTCAACGGACGTTACGATGGCTCATCGCGTTTCTTGCCCGAACACCGTTGGGGCTGGTTCCCCTCCGTGTCTGTGGGCTGGAATATCACGCAAGAGCAGTTCATGGAACCACTCACCAGCACGCTCTCTCAGCTTAAACTGCGCATGTCTTATGGTCGTTTGGGCAACCAGTCGGGTGCAGCACTCTACACCTTTGCCTCTATCATGGAACTAAGCGATGGTCTTGGCAGCTACATCTTCCCCGAAGGACGCCGCATGCACATCAATGCGCCAGCCGTGATAAACAGCGCCACGACATGGGAAAAGGTAAACAGCAAAAACATCGGACTAGACTTTGGCCTGCTGGGCAATGCCCTTACGGGTAGTTTCGACCTCTTTGAGCGCAACACTAGCGACATGCTTGGCCCAAGTGTAGACTATCCCGACTACTTCGGAGCAAAAGCTCCGCAAACCAACAACGCCTCGTTGCGCGACCGCGGATGGGAATTAACGCTGAATTATCGCGGCAAAATAGGTCGCGACATCGACTTCCAAGTGGGCGGTTCGCTGTCAGACGCATCGGCCGTTGTTACCGAATACGCCAACCCAATGGGCAACAACCCCGCAGGAAGTTGGTATAAGGGCAGGCGCGTTGGCGAAATATGGGGCTATCGCGTAGATGGCATCATACAGACACAGGCCGAAGCCGACCAATATAACAGCACATACAACACCTCGTACTTTACAACCAAGCCCTGGGAACCAGGCGACTTGAAGTTCAGAGACCTTAACGGCGACAAGAACATTAACAACGGCAAGAACGTTTTGGGCGACATGGGCGACGTGGAGGTTATCGGCAACACCACACCCCGCTACCAATACACCATCAATGGTATGATTAGCTGGAAGGGTTTGAGCCTTAGCTTGATGTTCCAAGGTGTGGGTAAGCGCGACTGGAACCCTGCGGGCAACATCTACTTCTGGGGTTCGGGCCCTTATGCACAAGTAACCGTGTTCAAAGAACATCTTGATTACTGGACAAAAGACAACCCCAACGCCTACTATCCACGGCCTTACATCAACACGGCAGGTGCTGTGGGCGCGTATAGTGCAAAAACCTTGCGCCACACAACCGACCGTTATCTGCAAAGCGCAGCCTATTGCAGACTCAAAAACATAACGCTCAGCTACATCCTACCCAAACATTGGGTGAAGAAAGCCAACCTCGAACAGGTGCGCGTGTTCTTCTCTGGCGAGAACTTGCTTACCTTTACCAAACTTAAAGGCATGTTCGACCCCGAAGGAGTGTTTACCCAAAACGACTATAACAAGGAAGGTGGCAAGAACTATCCCATGAATAAGGTGGTGTCGTTTGGACTTACCGTCAACTTATAACTAAAATATACGAAAGATGAAACTTACACATTATATATATATAGGAGCGTTAACGCTATCCCTTTCGAGCTGTTTCGACCTCAACAAAGAACCCGAAGGCGTGCTCTCTACCGTTAAGCCGTTCACGGGCGTTGGCGAGATAACGAGCTATCTCGACCAGTTCTACGAGAAGGGTGTACGCGAACAGGGATTTAACTGGACGGGAGCGTACATTGCCAGCGGCGACTTGATAAGCGACAACATGTCGTCCAGTGCCATCAACACGCGCCTCAACGGCGACCTAACCCTTGCCAGTGCAGGAAAATTAGATGCTTATACCCAAATTCGCAACGTCAACTTCTTGCTCAACAACCTAGGCAATTGCGACGAAAAGGGCTCTGCACGCTACAAGCAATGCGTGGGCGAGGCACACTATTTCAAGGCTTGGTTCTACTATACGCTGTTTAAAAGCTACGGCCAACTTACGTGGTTAGATGCACCCCTAGACCCAAATAAAGACCAAATGCTGTTGCCACGAGCCAACCGAACGGTGATTGCAGACAGCATTCTATCTGAACTAGACAAGGCCATTGCCAACCTTAACGAGCAAAACAGCGCGGCATCGATGCGCGTTCATCGTGATGTGGCTCGCGCCTTAAAGGCCGAAGTGGCACTATACGAGGCCACTTGGGAGAAACACCACAAAGCAAAGAACGACCCCTTCTTCGACCCTACCGTTACATCCGACAAGATTTCGGACTACCTGAACCAATGTGTTGAGGCGTGTAAAGCCATCATCGACCGCAACGTGTGGGCCATCTACACCACCAACAACGCGCTGAACGACTATCGACAGCTGTTTCAAACCGAAGACCTTTCTAACAACAAGGAAGTGCTTTGGTTTAAACGCTACGACGGAACGAACATCGGAAACAACGTAGACCGCTACCTAAACAAGGGCGGAGGAAGTGCCGGCATAACGGCATCGCTGGTAGACGACTACCTAACCATCGACGGACAACCCTTTATTGGCACGGCTAAGATCGATGCGAAGAAGGTTTTTGGCGACGAACTTAAACCCACCTTGCGCGACCCACGCCTATCGCAAACGGTGTGTATGCCGGGGCAACAGCTGCGCCCAGACGAAGGTCCGTACAAGCTTCCACCGCTAACGGGGGCGAGCTACCACAAAAACGAGACGGGCTACTCCATACTCAAGCACGTGCAAATAGACTTCAAGGGAAGCCTAGATGCCGAATTTCGTGGCAGCACACCAGGCATTCAGTTCAGGTATGCAGAGGTATTGCTCAACTATGCCGAAGCGTTGGCCGAACTGGATGGTGCAGCAAATGCCGCAAAGATTGTGCAACTGGTTAGTCCCTTGCGCAAACGCGTGGGCATGCCCGATATGGATTTCAACCGCGAATACAACACTTCGGCCGACTATCCTTTCCATGCGCTCGACAAATACCTGCAAGCCGTTAGGCGCGAAAGGCGCGTTGAGCTGGCCATTGAGGGCAAACGTTTCGACGACATCATGCGTTGGGCTGCCGCTCAAGAACTCATCGTGGGTCAACGAGCCGTTGGCGCACTCTTCGTGGGCAGCAATTTGGAGAACAATGCCGCATACGGTGGAAAGCTAGTTTACGACCAAGCCACGGGCAACAACCTCTACTTAACGGGCAAGCCAGGCGACGCCCTACGCTATATTCTGCCTAGTAACCCTGCGGGAAACGAGCAAGGTTGGCACTTTAACCCCGCTCGCGACTACTTGCTACCCATCGCCCCACGTATGCTTAACCTCACCGAGAACCAGTGGAAACAAAATCCTGGATGGGAATAGCAAATGAAATAGTTAACGAGTTGATGAGTGAACAAGTAGACAAGTTAACCATTGAACGAGTTGACAAGTTAATCAGTGAACGAGTTGACAAGTTGAACTGTTGACAAGTTGACAAGAAAACGAGTCAACGCGTAGACTTATAATTAAAACAACAAGGCATCTCACTCCCCTCTCCCCTTGGAGAGGGGTTGGGGGTGAGGCCTCTTTTTACCTCTTCCCTTGTAAAAGGAGGAGTTGGGGGTGAGGCCTTTTATAACAACAAATCCAATGAACAGAAACCTCTCTCTTTCCCTAACGGGAGCGGCATTACTTGCGCCAATGGCCAACGCCACGGCCCAAACCAAGCAAGTTAAGCACAAGAAGCCCATGAATATCGTGTATATCATGAGCGACGACCACTCGTATCAAACCATCAGCGCATACGACAAGCGGTTTATCGAAACCCCAAATATCGACTGGATTGCCAACAATGGCGTGCGATTTACCAATAGCTATGTGGCCAATTCGCTTAGCGGACCATCGCGCGCTTGCATGCTTACGGGCAAACACAGTCATGCCAACGGCTTTACAGACAACACAAAGACCTTCGACGGAAGCCAACAAACCTATCCCAAGCTGCTGCAAAAGGCGGGATACCAAACGGCAATGATTGGCAAATGGCACTTAACATCCGATCCAACAGGCTTTAATTATTGGGACATTCTTATTGGGCAAGGCGACTATTACAACCCCGATTTCAAGTGCAACGGCCAAAAAACGAAACGGCCAGGCTATGTAACCAACGTCATTACCGACCTCGCGCTCGACTGGCTTGAAAACAAACGCGATAAGGCTAAGCCTTTCTGCCTGCTACTTCACCACAAGGCACCACACCGCGTGTGGGACCCCGACACCTGCGACCTCGACCTTTACAACGACCGCACCTATCCCTTGCCTGCCACTTTCTACGACAACTACGAAGGCCGACAGGCTGCCGCCAAGCAGAAAATGAGCATCATAAAGGATATGGACATCGTTTACGACCTGAAAATGGCCGACAGAGAGAACGAAATTCACTCGAACAAGTGGCTCGAAAAATGGGGAAGGGAGGCTCGGTTGCGCATGTCGCCATCGCAAAGAGAACAATGGGACAAGCATTACGACCCCATTATCAAGAAGTTTAAGGAAGACAAACTTACGGGAAAAGCACTTGCCGAATGGAAGTATCAACGCTACATGCACGACTACATGCGCGTTATCCACAGCGTAGACCGCAACGTGGGCAGGGTTATCGACTATCTTCGCAAACACAATTTGCTAGACAACACGCTCATCGTTTACACTTCCGACCAAGGCTTTTACATGGGCGAGCATGGCTGGTTCGACAAGCGGTTCATGTACGAAGAGTCGTTCCGCACGCCGTTGTTGATGTATATGCCAGGTGGAAAGCGCGGCGACATCACCGAAATGGTGCAAAATATCGACTACGCCCCAACCTTCTTGCAGCTTGCCGGCGTACAAGTGCCCAAGGATATACAAGGCGTTTCGATGCTGCCCCTGCTCAAAGGCAAGCGCGTGCCGTGGCGAAAATCACTCTATTATCATTATTATGAGTTCCCCGACGAGCACAATGTGTGCAGACACTACGGCGTAAAAGACCAACGCTATGTACTGATACACTTCTACGACGACATCGATGCATGGGAACTTTACGACCTCAAAACCGACCCGTCGCAGCTTAACAACATCTACGGTAAGCCAGGAACAGAAACCATTACACGCAATCTGAAAAAAGAATTGCTACGCCTACAAGAGCAATACAACGACCCGATAAGGCATAAAATGGTGAAAGAGTGAAAAGAAGACAGCCCTATCAAATCGTTAACAAGTAAACTTTGGTGGTTTATCAACTCGTTAAGCCGTCTACTTGTCGACGGGTTAACTCGTCAATCCATCATCTAAGCCAAGCCCACCGCCCCTTTCTCTGCTTGGAGAAGGGGCTGTGGGCTCGGCTATTTAGGCTTGTCGGCCTGAGTGTTAAGCCACGTTCCACTCCCTGCAACTTTTACCTTCCAAAGAGATAACCAATCACAACACGTTTTCTCTTCTTTTTTCTTAACCCGCATTCAACGCGTTTTAAAGAGCAAACAATCACGGTAAACATTTCCCACAACAAGCGTAACGTTCCTTATTATGCTGCAAGAAATAATTGAAAAAGCGGAAGCCTGAACTGCAAAAGCAACGAAAAGGCGAAAAAGAGAAAACAAAACAGGCACTTTAAAGCAATTAATACAACAGAAAAACCCTTTCTTTTCGCACGTTCTGCATGAATATACAGCGCAAGAACAACGCCCAAACAACATCCTTAATAATGTTAACGCGCCTATATTTATGTCCAAGCAAGAGTAACAAACGTTAATTAAACTTAACCGAAAACATTACAAACACACCCCTCTTTCACGTGCTACAAAGGGATTAATGGAACTGACCACATGTTGTTAAACATGTTAATCAATACTGAAAAAATAGCGGAATATGCTCGTATTATATAAAAATTCGCTATATTTGCATCGTCTTTTGACAAACACCTATCATCAACCATGCAAAAAATGGTTTAACAAGCGAATGTAAATACCATTATTATTTCGCCTACGTTGTACCTAAAAAAAGTAAAATGAGACTGAAAAGAACAATTAAAACGATTGCTTTTACAGCATTTCTCTCTATGTGCGCCACATCATTGGCTGCGCAAGACCTACTCGCTAGACAAGCTCCCGTCGACCGAAAGATGAAATCGGTAGACACACTTGCCCTACAAAGCATCCTAAGAAGAGAGGCGGCACAGTCGCCTGCCGCGAACCTTTACGAGTCGTGGGACAACACACGCACCCATCACGTAACGGCTTTGCCCGACTCTTTCCTCATCAACCTGCGTCATTTCTGCATGCCAACACCCAGCCGAGTTGTAACTAGTAACTTCGGAAGTCGTTGGGGTCGCCAACATAAAGGCTTAGATATAAAGGTTTATATTGGCGACACCATACGCGCAGCATTCTCTGGCAAGGTGCGCATCGTGAAATACGAGGCTGCAGGATACGGAAAGTATATCGTTATTAGGCATCCCAACGGATTGGAAACCATATATGGACACCTATCCAAACAATTGGTAACAGAAAACGAAGACGTTAGGGCGGGCGACCCCATTGGACTTGGTGGAAACACAGGTCGTAGTACGGGTTCGCACCTACACTTCGAAACACGTCTCTGCGGCGTGGCACTTAACCCCGCACTATTCTTCGACTTCAGAGCGCAAGACGTGGTGGCCGACAACTACATGTTCCGTCGCTCAACCTACGAAATGGCATCTAACGAGGCTACCCGACTACGCGGTGTGACAGGAAACGGCGGATATAACCGCGAAGACGTGTACGGAAAAGTGGGCCGCGACAAGGACGACAGCCCACAAACACCACAATACAACGCCGCCGAGAAACTTTATCATAAGGTGGCATCGGGCGAAACTCTGGCAACTATCGCCGAAAAGCGTGGCGTTAGCATCGACACCATCTGCCGTCTTAACCACATGCGCAAAAACGACAAGGTTAGACCTGGCCAAATTCTACGCTATTCGTAAAGATAACACATTAGATTTAAAACACTATAAAAACGCAACAATGGCGGATAAGCAGCGATGCTTGTCCGCCATTGGCATTCTAAAAACCTAGCACACACCCAACCCGTTTCTCCTGCACCTTATACCAAGCAGAAGAGCTGGCACGCGGCTTTTTCGTTTTCTTTCTTGTAAAATCACTAAGTTTACACTACCTTTGCATACAAAGAAACACAATCGCATCAATATGGAAAAACGTAACATAGCCGTCGTTTTGGCGGGCGGAGTGGGAAAGAGATTGGGCATGACCACCCCCAAACAGTTTTTCAAAGTGGCTGGAAAGATGGTTATCGAGCACACGGTAGATGTGTTCGAGCGCAATGCGCACATCCACGAAATAGCCATTGTAAGCAATGCCATGCTCATTGCAGACATCGAAAACATCGTATTGAAAAACGGATGGACCAAGGTTAAGCGCATACTTAAAGGCGGAAACGAACGCTACGAGTCGAGCCTTTCGGCCATCAAAGCCTACGAAAACGAGCCGGTAAACCTTATTTTCCACGATGCCGTGCGCCCTTTGGTTAGCCAACGCATTCTGAACGATGTGGTGGACGCGCTGCAAAGCTACTCGGCCATCGACGTGGCCATGCCGTCTGCCGACACCATTATCGAGGTGGAGGGCGACTTTATCAGTCATATCCCCGACCGTTCGCGCCTTCGTCGCGGACAAACGCCACAGGCTTTCGCGCTCGAAGTGATTAAAGAGGCTTACGAAAAGGCACTGCTCGACCCCAATTTCAAGACCACCGACGACTGCGGAGTGGTGAAAAAATACCTGCCGCAAACGCCCATCTACGTGGTGGAAGGCGAAGAAAGCAACATGAAACTTACCTACAAGGAAGACACCTACATGCTAGACAAGCTTTTTCAGCTGCGCAACAACGAGGCCGAACGCATCGACCTTGCCCAAGTTTCGCTTGCTGGGAAGGTGGCCATTGTGTTTGGTGGCAGTTACGGAATTGGTGCCGACACAGCCAAAATGCTGACCGAACGGGGTGCAAAGGTGCATTGTTTCTCGCGTAGCAGCAACGGCGTAGACGTAGGAAACAAAGAAGATGTGGTGCGAGCCTTTGCAGAAGTGGCAAAAGAAGAAGGACAAATAGACTACGTGGTGAACACGGCAGGATTGCTACAAAAGGAGCCTTTGGCCACGATGAACTACGCCGACATCGCTTATAGCGTGCAAACCAACTACATGGGAACGGTTAATGTGGCTCTCGCCGCCTATCCCTACCTCAAACAAAGCGGTGGGCGTTTGGTGTTTTTCACCTCTTCATCATACACACGCGGTCGCGCTTTTTACAGCATCTACTCGTCTACCAAGGCCGCCATCGTTAACTTTGTGCAGGCCGTTGCGCAAGAATGGGAGGCCGACGGCATTCGCATCAACTGCATCAACCCCGAAAGAACGAAGACCCCCATGCGCGTAAAGAACTTCGGCATCGAACCCGACGACACCCTACTGGCATCTGAAAAGGTGGCCGAGGCTACCTTGCGCACCCTGCTTTCGGACGATACGGGACTGGTGATAGACGTTAGGAGGGCGCACGATGACCGCTAACACGCCCCTCGAACGTTTCAAACAACGCCATCTTCGCGCCTGTCAGCTTAAACAACTGACCATACTCGAAGCCATACACGACATCTGCCAACGCCACACCATACCCTATTGGCTAGACGGCGGCACGCTGTTGGGGGCGGTAAGGCATGGCGGTTTCATCCCTTGGGACGACGATATAGACATCGCCATGCACAAGGCCGACCTGCTACGCTTTGTAGAAGTGGCGCAAAAGGAGTTGCCTAAGGGCCTTATTGTGCAGTCGCCACTGATAGACAAGCACCTGAAAGAGCCCATAACCAAGGTGCGCGACCTCAATTCGTTCTTCGTTGAACCAGGCGACGACTTCTCGCACAACTACGAAAAGGGGCTTTTTGTAGACATCTTTCCCTTTATTGCCTACCCCACCCTTTCGCGTAAGCTTGTTAAAAAACTAACGCTAGGCATCTCGCGCAGCTATTCCATCCTGCACAAAGCCCACCATTACAGCCTCCGTTCGTTTGCCGAATTCTTTTGGTTCGGTGCAAAATACGCCGTCTGCCGCTCCATTTGGACCCTGTTATGCGCCCTAAACCGCAACCGCGACACTTACATTTCCAACATCCTACACAACAACGGCTACGGCATCATGCACCGCCAAGACAGCATTTTCCCCCTAACCGAAATCACTTTCGAGGGCAAACGATTCATGGCCCCCTGCAATCCCGATGCCTACCTGCAAGACCTCTACCGCAATTACATGGACATTCCACCCGTAGAGAAACGCAAAATCCACGCCATTTTTGTGTTAGAGACACTGGAAGAAGAGGAGGTAGGAGAAGAAATATGACACCGTTCAATATATACAACACTAGCAACCAATCTCTAACTAAGGCAGGCTCAATACGCATTTAAACCATACAAAGAAACGATTTGCTACAAGCATGCCGCGTTTAGAATAATTAGAGTCTTTGTACATCTTAATAATATACAACACAAAAGAAGTAGGAAATGGATACCCAAAAAATACAACAATACAAAAACGCATTTGATTTAATAGCCAAAGAAATTAAAGACGATGCTAACAATACCATTGAAGTTTGGTATGCGCGTGAGCTACAACAGGTGTTAGGTTACACCCGCTGGGAGAACTTCGTTGTCGCTATTAGCAGAGCAATAGAATCTTGTAAGACACTGAAAGTCAACGTAGACGACCATTTTCGTGAGGTCACGAAAATGGTCTTACTCGGTAGCGGATCACAACGCAAGGTACAAGACTTCATGCTAACTCGTTATGCCTGCTACCTTATTGCCCAAAATGGAGACCCCAAGAAAGAAGAAATAGCCTTTGCACAAAGTTATTTTGCACTTCAAACACGAAAAACAGAGCTTATTGAAGAAAGGCTACAGCAAATTGCCCGACTAGATACTCGCGAACGTTTGCGCTCATCCGAAAAACAGCTAAGCAGGAACATATACGAACGGGGCGTTGACGAGAAAGGTTTTGCACGAATACGTTCGAAGGGAGATTATGCCTTATTTGGCGGACTCACCACCGAACAGATGAAACAACGATTAGGTATCAAGAGTGGTGCATTGGCTGATTATCTCCCAACCTTAACGATAGCAGCTAAAAATCTTGCAACAGAAATGACCAACTATAATGTAGAGCAGAAAAACCTTCATGGTGAAAATAGCATAACAGCAGAGCATGTTCAAAACAACCGAAGTGTTCGAGGAATGCTTGGACAAAGAGGTATCAAACCAGAAGAGCTACCACCAGCCGAAGACATTAAGAAAGTGGAGCGACGTGTTGCTAAAGAAGAGAAGAGTATAATTAAGGACACACCCAAGCTACCCAAAGGGAATTGTTAACACTAATGGATTGAACGCCTTGCAGTTTCTTTACCGAACAAGGCATAAACACAAAATAATATGACCATAGAAAACATACTTCAAGTTGGAGATGTGTCTGACAACGGGCAGGTAACCATTGTAGACGAAGACAGGCTGTGCTATCTTGTAAAGTCGGAGAGTAGAGGAGCCGTTGGACTTCGCACTATTTCAAAGGCCTTACTCAAAGAATATGTTGCCTTTTTCAGCGAAAATCCCGATGCGGCTCCAAACATTGCAAGAGATTTATTATGTGGTAAAAGCGACATAGACAGGTTCGAATACGGCTATACCTCCACCTTGTCTACAATGGCAAAGATGGTTATTGCCAATTCAGGACAGACACCTGTAACCACAGGAAATAGGCGGAAAGTTCCCAATGTTCTTCAACAGATTTTCTATGGCGCACCAGGCACGGGTAAGTCTAATACCATCAAACGGAACGTAGATAACGAAAATAAAATATGTTTCCGCACCACCTTCCATCCCGATAGCGACTACGCAACCTTCGTAGGAGCCTATAAACCCTCAATGAAACCAACAGGAGCCGCTCTCGCCTCTGGCGAAAAAGAAGAGATTATCACCTACAAGTTTGTCCCCCAAGCCTTCACTAAGGCCTATGCAGCTGCGTGGAACACCACCGAAGACGTGTTCTTGGTTATCGAGGAGATAAACCGAGGCAACTGCGCACAAATATTTGGCGACCTTTTTCAGTTGTTAGACCGCAAAGGGGGCAAGTCTGAATACCCCATTGAAGCCGATACCGACCTGGCCAACTACCTGCAAGAGGCCTTGGCCGAAAGCCAGCGCACAGACATCCCCGAGGAAATAAAGAGTGGAAAAAGGCTTATGTTGCCCCAAAATCTCTACATCTGGGCAACCATGAACACCAGCGACCAGTCGCTGTTCCCCATCGACTCGGCCTTCAAACGCCGCTGGGACTGGGTGTATATCCCCATCAAGCCCCATGCCGAAGAGAACTACAAGATAAAGATTGGCAACGAAACCTACGACTGGTGGGGCTTCTTACAGAAAATAAACAGCGTGATAGACGACACCACCCACTCGGAAGACAAGAAGCTGGGATATTTCTTTGTGAACACCGAATCAAAGACCGTATGTGCCGAAAAGTTCGTCAGCAAGGTGTTGTTCTATCTTTGGAACGACGTGTTTAAGAACTATGGCTTCGACCACAGCATCTTTACCGACAGCATGGGTGTGAAGTTCACTTTCTCCGACTTCTTTAACGAGGATGGAACGCCCAACACAAACCGAGTTAACGACTTTCTAAAAAAGCTAGATAACGAAATAGATAAAGACTACGCTTTTATCGAAATCACCAGTACTGAAACGGAAAACCAAGGACTACCAAACACCAACGAATGAGGATTCTAATTGAAGAACACCCCTACCAAGCCACCGAAGACATTCTCAAAGTGGTGAGCGAACTTGGCCCAACCATAGGCGTTGGCGGCAAAGTAAGCATTGGATATGTGGGCTACTACTACAATGCCAACATACAAGACTGCGTGTTTATTCTGCCAAAGGTGCTGTTAGACGAGCAGGGACGTGCCTTCCAAAAGTACAACCCCGAAGACATCGTCCACCTTGAAGACAGAAACAACCCGCTGAACGAAGAAGAACGGCACTTTGTGTACGAACTTTCCGTGTGGATATACCGCGCCATCAGCGTTTTTAAGGAGCGCAACAAGGACACACAAATAGTGCTGCACGAACGTATGGCGCAGATTGGGCACGCACAACGCCGCATGAGCAACACCTTCTTAGACATACTACTTTCGCTCATTCAGTTCAACCAAGATAACCAAGACTTTTTCTTCTTCACCATCAAGAACCTACATAGCGGACACAACAAGATAAACTGGACCAAGACCATCGCCCACTCGCAGGCCTACTTGCAAAGCAACAGCCCCGTGTATCTCCATCCAATGAACAAGCGCAGGCAAGTAAACTTCGACGAGGAACTGATGGTTATCTATTTCTCCATACTCAATTACATTCATCACGAATATGGTTTCCCTTTCGAAACCCAATGCCATTACGACACCATCAGCAATCAGCAGTTTGCCAGCTACCTCAAAGGAATGGGCAAAACGCGCCTGCAACAAATCAGATACAAGTACTTTTCAGACAAAGCCTTGGAGCTTTGGAACCTCTGCTTTGCCTTTTTCGATGAAGCCAGACAAATTGTTGTGAACACCAATCAGCGCGAATACCTCTTGGTAAAGAGCTTCGAAATTGTGTTCGAAGACATCATCGACGAACTGATTGGCAGCAAAAACAACGAGCTGCCAACCGAATTGAAAGACCAAGCAGACGGAAAACGAGTTGACCACATCTATCGCTACAAGGCCCTTACCGAGACTAGCACAGACAACATCTACTATATTGGTGACTCCAAATACTATAAGCGCAACACGCGCATCGGCAAAGAAGCACTCTATAAGCAATTTACCTATGCCCGAAACGTGGTGCAATGGAATCTCAACCTCTTTCTCGACGACAACCGAAAGGCAGAACAAAAGGTGGAGCTGCAAGCAGGTACGGGCATGCTCCGCGACGAAACCACCGAGGGCTACAACATCATACCCAACTTCTTTATTTCTGCAAAGCAATGCGATTTGGAGATGCACAGCGACATTACGTGGGTAGACCGAGAGGACAAAGACTTCACTTCGCGCCAATTTCGTAACCGCTTGTTCGACCGCGACACGCTCCTTGTTTGCCATTACGATGTGAATTTCCTTTACGTGGTGGCCTTATACGGTCGAAAAAACGAAGGGATGAAAACAGCTTGGCGCGAAAAGGTGCGCGCACAGTTCAGAAAAGAGATACAATGTATGCTGGACAACCATTTCCAGTTCCACATCATGACCCCGCGAAAGTTTGTTGACGGCGAGGAAGTGCTACGCCAAAACTTCAAACAGGTGTTGGGAAAGGTGTTCAAACCCTATCCCAACGCCCCCAACCAACAATGTTTCTACTCGCTTGCCTTAGAAAAACCAGAGACCATTAACGATCCAAAACTAAGGGCAGAAACCATCGAAGAGAACCAAAACATTAAACAACTGCTGGGCGAACACTTTGAAATATTGGAATGCAAAATTGGCGAAGACCGCCGCAACGAGCTGACAACGCCTTCAACCGAAATGCAGGGGAACATAAGCAACAAAGACCTTGTGCTGCTCATTACCAAAGAAGGGGTGCATTTCGACAAAAACATACAACTACTTGAAAGCACAAAACGCATCGGTATCGCCCTGAAAATGGATGGTGCCGTGCTGCAATTGGTCGAAGGGTTCACCAAGGCTCGCATCCTGATTATCCACAACAAGAGCAACAAACACCGCGCCTACCACCTGTGCGAGAAAGGTCCGCGCCTTGTTCCTGCAAGTGGAGCACCAGACATGGTCGTTACCAAGCAGCATGAAGACCTCTACTTGGTGTACGATGTAGACCTTACCGAAGGCCAAACGCCATTAGATCTTGGCGAACTAAACTTAAAACCCATAACCAAAGGCGGCGATAGCTACTCGCCCCACCTGCTACCCCTATCCAGTTTGCTTGCAGAAACACCTTAGACGATGGGCAACCAACTGTTTGATAATGCTTAAAACCCTTTGCCGACCCTTTCACAAAACAGGCCTCATCACCCCTTTATCCCAAAAAAATAACTAACTTTGCAATGGCGTTTCACCCCAACTTCAACCAAATATGCCTGCGCAAGACTTCAATCGCAAAATCATTCACATCGACATGGATGCCTTCTATGCCTCGGTGGAGCAACGCGACGACCCCTCGCTGCGCGGAAAACCCGTGGGCATTGGCAGCGAAGACAGGCGCGGGGTGTTGTGTACGGCCAGCTACGAGGCACGAAAGTATGGGGTGCATTCGGCCATGTCGGGCGTGCAGGCTAAGCGATTGTGTCCCGAACTGATATTCATACCGCCCGATTTCAAGAAGTACAAGCAGGTATCACAGCAGGTTCACGAGATATTTCATCGCTACACCGACCTCGTTGAACCGCTATCCCTAGACGAGGCCTACCTAGATGTTACGCAAAACAAGCAAGGAATAGAACTGGCCGTCGACATCGCCCAACGCATACGACAGGAAATACGCAACGAACTGCACCTAACGGCCTCGGCAGGGGTGTCGTTCAACAAGTTTCTGGCTAAGGTGGCGTCCGACTTTCGCAAGCCCGACGGCATCACGGTGATACATCCCAGTCGTGCAATGCACTTCATCGACAATCTGCCCATCACCGACTTTTGGGGCGTGGGGCATAAAACAGCCGAGACGATGCACGCTATGGGCATCTTCAACGGGGCCGACTTGCGCCAGCTTTCGCGACTACGGCTGCGGCAAGTGTTCGGTAAGGCCGGCGAGATGTACTACAACTTTGCGCGCGCCATCGACCCCCGACCCGTTGAACCGCATTGGGTAAGGAAGTCCGTTGGATGCGAACGCACCTTCGAAGAAGACAGTTCTAATCCCAATGTGCTGCTAACCGAGCTCTATCGCTTGGTGTTAGAACTGGTAGAACGCCTGAAAAAGAACGACTTTAAGGGGCGAACGCTCACGCTAAAAGTGAAGTTTCACGACTTTACGCAGATTACGCGCAGCAGAACAGCCCCTCACGTACTTCGCCAAAAGGCCGACATTTTGCCCGTTGCAAAGGCTTTACTAAGCGAGGTTGACTACTCCGGACGACCTATAAGGCTGTTGGGCGTTCAGGTTTCTAACATGAACGACGAACCACATCGCCCACAATGGATACAACTTGAATTGCCATTTAAAGGAGTTATGGAGTTAAGGAGTTAAGGAGTCAAGCCAATAGTCTTGTTGCAGAGGAACTATAGCATTGCTCCCATTGGGGAGTTAAAGGAGTTAAGGAGTTAAGCCAATACTCTTGTTGCAGAGTAACTACGGCTAAATTCTAACGAGCGAAGCGAGTGATAACTCCTCAACTCTTCAAAAGAACTCACTCCACAACTCCCTTGCATACGGCTTAACTCCTAACGAGCAAAGCGAGTGATAACTCCTTAACTCCATAACTCCTCAAAAACAACTCCCATGCATATGGCTTAACTCCTAACGAGCGAAGCGAGTGATAACTCCTTAACTCCATAACTCCTAATTAAAAATGGACCCAACAAAAACATATCCCGCCCTGATGGAGGGCAAGAAAATCATGTACGTTCACGGCTTTGGCTCGTCGGGTCAGTCGGGAACAGTAACGCTCTTGCGTACACTTATGCCCGCGGCCACAGTCATTGCGCCCGACCTCCCTTTGCATCCTGCCGAGGCCTTGGCACTTCTTAGGCAAACATGCGATGCCGAAAAGCCCGACCTCATCATCGGAACGTCAATGGGCGGCATGTATGCCGAGATGCTTAGAGGCACAGACCGCATACTGATTAACCCCGCATTCGAGATGGGCGACACGATGGTGAAACACAATATGGTGGGTAAACAGACCTTCCAAAGTCCGCGAACAGACGGCATACAAGACTTTATCGTAACCAAGGCCTTGGTAAACGAGTACAAGGAAATTACAACACTGCTATTCGACGGCATTGACGAGGCTGAACAACAGCGCGTAATAGGACTTTTCGGCGACGAAGATACCAGTGTTGACACCTTCGACCTCTTTGCCCAACACTACCCCACGGCCATACATTTCCACGGTGGGCACAGGCTAACGGATAAGGTGGCGATGCACTATCTGATGCCGCTGATACGCCAAATAGACGATAAGCAGACGGGACGACAACGCCCCATCGTGTTTATCCACGCCAACACACTGGCCGACAGCTACCAAAAGCCGATGCCCAGCATGCACAAAGCCTACGAAATGCTCATCGAAAACTATGACGTCTACATACTTGCGCCGTCGCCAACAAATGCCCCTGAACAGATAACGGCACAGCTGGCATGGGTGGAACAGTACCTCAATGCGCCTGCATTCAATCGCGTTGTGTTCAGCAACAACGCCAACCTGCTCTATGGCGACTACCTTATCTCGCGCCACGAGCACCCAAACTTCCTTGGTTCGTCCATCCTTTTCGGCGGTAACGACCTCAAAACATGGGACGATGTCATTGTGTTTTTCGACCGACTAGGCGGACAATAAGTCCGTTTACGCCTATCTCCGTCACGCGCCAACTAAGCTTTTAGCCCCGCGCGTGCTAGCAATTTGCAGCGTACAAGGCTGCTTGTATCCCCAGTACAAGCCGCTTGTAGTATCGCTACAAACACCTTGTAGCCGCACTACAAGGCCTTTGTAGTCCCAGTACAAGGCATCTTGTACGCCCCCAAATGGATGTTAACACACCTCGTTTCGCTTAGCCAAAGAGGCAGCAGGCACACCCTTTGCCAGGCCAACGATGGCACATACCCGTGCGGCAACTGCGAGCAGACCGCGTTTGCATGGGGCATATACACACAAAAAAGAATGGCGTTGGAGCAGCCAAAGGCATGCTCGCAACGCCATTCTTTTTGTTTTGTGCCACATCTATGCCACAAGCACGATGGCTAACCCCAGCAGTTAAGGTCGGTCGGCGGCTTTCGTGCCGAACGATGAAGGCTTTTCGCCCATCACAAATTCGAGTGTGCCACCCTTCATAATGTCCTTATAGTCGATGTACGAACGGGTGTACGGCTTGCCATTAAGCTTAGCACGCTGAATATAGATGTTCTTGGCACTGTTGTTTTTGGCCTCGATGGTAAACGTTTTGCCGCCACCAACGTTCACCACAGCCTTCTTAAAGAGTGGCGAACCAAAGATATACTTGCCTCCAGCAGGCTCAACCTGATACAATCCCATAGACGAAAGGATGTACCAAGCCGACATCTGCCCCACGTCTTCGTTGCCGCTAAGTCCGTCGATGCCGTCGTTGTAAAGCGTATTCATCACTTGGCGCAACTTGGGAGCGGCCTTCCACGGCATACCCACATAGTTGTACATATATATAATGTGGTGACTGGGTTCGTTGCCATGCGCATATTGGCCGATAAGTCCCGATATGTCGGGCGACGCATCGGCGCCCATCTTACCCTCGAGAATAAAAAGTGAGTCGAGTTTAGCCACAAATGGTTTCTCGCCACCAAAGCATTGCACCAGCCCGTGTACATCGTGAGGCACCAACCAAGCATATTGCCATGCGTTTCCCTCGGTATAATCGTCTTGGCGATGCACCGAATTAAATGGGTCGAACGGCTCGCGGAACTTGCCATCTGATGTTTTTCCACGCATAAAGCCCGTGTTTTTGTCGAAGTAATGGTCTTTGTACGATTGGCTACGCTTTAAAAAGTACTTGTAATCTTCGGCTCGTCCCAGCTGTTTGGCAAGCTTGGCAATGCCTGCATCTGCCAAAGCGTACTCCAAGCCCTTAGCAACGGTTTCGTATTCGGGGTCGAGGTCGCAAGGCAGATAGCCGTATTTTTTGAGCAAACTCATTCCACGCTCGTCGCGCATGGCCGATGCTTTGGCCGCCTCTAGCACCTTATTCTTATCTACATCAAAGCCTTTCAGCGCAATATCAATCAGCACGGGGATGCCCGGATTGCCCACCATGCAGTCGGTTTCGTTGCCTACAAGGTGCCAAACGGGCAGTTTGCCTTGCTGTTCGTAGATATGCAGCATGGTTTGTGCTATGTCGCGTTGCTTTTCGGGATGGATAATGGTCATCAACGGATGGGCAGCGCGGTAGGTATCCCACAGCGAGAAGGTGGTGTAGTTTTTGAAATCGCCGCGATATACCTTACCGTCGGCTCCGCGATAGTCGCCGTTAACATCGTTGAACACCGAGGGGGCGAACATCGAATGATACATGGCCGTGTAGAAAGTGCGGCGTGCAGCATCGTCGTCGGTGGTGATAACAATCTTGTTCAGCTCCTTGTTCCATGCCTCGTTGGCCTTTGCAACCGTGCCGCGGAAGTCCCAAGCGGGCAGCTCGGCAGCGATGTTGGCGCGCGCATTGTCTTCGCTCACGGGCGAAATTCCCACTTTCACCAGCAGCGGTTCGTCGTTATTGGGGGTTGAAAGCACGGCCAAGCTGTCGCCTTGGCTCGTAGCCATTGTAACAGGCCGCGAGAATTGGGCCACGAAATACACGCGTTGGTCTTTTGCCCAGCCCGTGGAATAGCGATAGCCCGACACTTCTGTGGGCGAGTTTTGCTTAAACGCGCTCTTCGTCATCTTGTCCCAACCGATGCCTTGCGCCAGGTCGAGCCTTACAAAAGCCGTTTGTGCATCTGTTGGATAGCTGAAACGGTGAAACGCAACGCGAGCAGTAGCGGTGAGATCTACCTTTACGCCCGACTTCAACATCACCGAATAATACCCTGGACGTGCGTGTTCGCCCTTGTGCGAGAACATCACATCGTGTTGCGTTGCATCGGTTGTGGGCAGCAAAGCGATGTCGCCCAAGTCGCCGATGCCCGTTCCGCTGAGGTGCATCTGTCCGAAACCAATGATAACCGAGTCGCTGTAATGGTAGCCCGAACACCAGTCCCAACCGCGTTTATATTGCGTTGGCCCAACCTGCACCAGTCCGTAAGGCACGTTTGCGCCCAAAAACACGTGTCCGTGTCCGCCTGTACCGATGTAGGGGTCTACGTATTGGGTAAGGTTTTGCGCCCATGCGCCAATCCCAACCGTGAGAAATGCCGCTAAGGCAAAGAGTTTTTTCATTGTCATGTCTGTTGTTGTTATATTATTGTTTTGTTTTAGCGGGGTTGCGGCAACCTGCCTTTTTCGGGGAGATACAGGTGCTGCCAAAGTATCGTTATCAGCGATGTTTCTCCATGCCGAGCCACATTCTTACGCGCTTAGCCACCGACTTGCCAATCTGTTTAAAGTTGCCGTGGCGCAGGTTGAGCCACAGTTCGATAAAGGCATAACGCGTTTTAATCCACGGATGTCCCCATGCGTGGCGGCGATAAACGCGTTCTTTAAAGGCCACATGCTCGATGATGTGGGGTGGATGGGTAAGGGGAAAGCGCTGCTCGATGCGTTTCATGGTGAAGATGCGGCGCAAAGGAGCAGGCATGGTGTTGAGGGTTGAGAAGTGCGTAGAATCTTCTATCACCCCGATATTGTTTATTTGGTTGCGCGTAGGCATGATGGCCACGCCCGAATTGAGCAGCATCGAGGCCCAGAAAATGGTTTCGTAATAGGCTTTTCCGCTTGCCTTATGGTCGGCACACATCTTTAAGAAGTCGGGGCGAAGTTGCCGTTGGGAGATAAGTCGGCGCAGTTGGGCAAGCGTTTGGGGGTCGTCCATAAACCGATAGTCGGCATCCCACGTGTCGATTACCCTCCGCCACGAGGCCCAACCCCAAATGGAGAACACCGAAGTGAAGAAGTAGTCGCCCGCAACATCCTTTGTTTGCTCGTCGCTGTTAAAGCCTGCCACCATCCACACGCGCTCATCGTGTTCGTATCGGTCGAGCATTTCCTTGCAAAAGGGGAAGAAACTCTGCGTGGGCACGTCGTCGTCTTCCAGCACGATGCACTTGTCGGCCATCGAGAAAGCCCATTTTTGCGAGATATATTCGGAGGGGTCGCAGCCGTAGTTGCGCTCTTGGTATAGGTGTTTCACGTCGCATTCCCAGTCTATGTCGGCGGCAATGCGGCGGCAAGCCTCAATGCCGGGCATGTCTTTCTCGCCTCGCGGTCCGTCTTGATACAAAAAAAGTCGCGACGGGCGCGCCGCCTTCACCGCCTTGAAAACCTTTTCGAAGGGTTCGGGACGGTTAAAAAACAATATCAACACGGCCATGTCTATCTTTGCGGCATGCTTCATAGGGGGCAATTTAGTTTGTTTTTTGGCAACCTTTGCCTTTTCGCCGTGCAAAATAAAGCGTATCGGCGTGGCGGCAAACGTGCCTTACGATAATTGTAGCTGTTAGCGGGCGGCCGTTAAAGGGCCATTCCCTTGCCTTGCAAAGATAAACGTTTTTGTTGGCATGGGCAAATGTTCAGCCAAGCACTTGCATTTCAACATGTCTAAAACAAGTTAAAAAAACATGCCGAAACAAGCTTTGTATCGTTTTTTTACATATCTTTGCCACGAGATAATAGAGAGAATACCTTGAAAAATCTTATTGGTGCAAGTTCTGCATCATGCCTATAATAAATTATTACATTAACGTATCAACTGAATTGTAACAACTAGAATTATGAAAAAGATTTTATTGATGGTGCTATTATTGGCCGTCACGGTGAACGCCTTTTCGCAACGCAGGCGAACTTACAGGCGCAGTTATGCGCGTTCGTCACAATGGTACATCATGCCCAAGGGCGGTTTCAACATCGCCACGGTCACCAACTGGGGTGGCGATGTACGCCTAGGATTGGCATTAGGTGGCGAATTGGGCTGCCGTGTTTCCGACGTGATAACGCTCTCTGGGTCGCTTATCTATTCGCAACAAGGAACCAACACGTGGTTTTACAGCAGGGATTACCGCACGGACATCCATCTCGACTACCTCAACCTGCCCTTCATGGTGCACTTCAACGTGGCGCCGGGGCTTGAGTTAAAGGTTGGTTTGCAGCCGGGCATCCTGGTGAACGATGCCGTGACACTAAGAACGGACGGATACAGCTACGACGAAGACTTCCACCGTTCGATGAAACGCCTACACTGGGACGACGGTTACATCGAGTCGGTAGACCTTTCTATGCCTTTCGCCATTTCGTACCAATATCGCCAATTGGTGTTCGATGCACGCTACAACCTCGGCTTAAACAACGTTACCACCCGCTCATGGTGGCGCAACGGGCACAACAGCGTGTTCCAATTCACCGTTGGGTATAAGTTCGATCTTTAAAAATAAATAGCCACACGAGCCTACCCTTTGCCCACGCGAGGGGTGGCTTCGTGGGGCCAACATCAATGCCAACTGCTTACAAGGGTTTCTCTCGGCTTGGCCGAAAAAACATATCATAGTATCAAACAACAATAAAACATTTATTAAAATGAAGAAATTTACGACCCTATGCCTGTCGTTGTTACTTTCGGCAACGACATTTGCTCAAACCGAACCTGGTACATTCAGCCTACAACCGAAAGTGGGTATTAATGTAAGCAACGTCATTTCATCTGATGGAGATAATGGAGCAAAAGCCGGACTTGTATTTGGAGCAGAGGCCAACTACCAGCTTAACAAGCTGTTTTCCTTCTCGCTTGGCACCATTTACTCTCAACAAGGCACCAAACAAAGTCTTAATGGGGCTGACGTAACCATGAAACTCGACTACATTAACGTGCCAATACTCATCAATTTTCACGTAGTCCAAGGGCTAGCCCTTAAAGTAGGAGTGCAACCCGGCTTCTTAATAAACGACAAGGCGATTGTAGAACGAAATGGTGTTTCTGTTGAATTCGGCATCGAAAAACTAATACAGAACACGCCACAATACTCCAATGTGAAACTACAAAAGTTCGATTGCACCATCCCTATCGGCGTATCATACGAATTTAGCAATGTGATGCTGGACGCAAGGTACTGCCCTGGACTGGTAAAAATCTTCAGCGGCGTCCCCTCTAGCGACAGACACAGCGTGTTCCAATTCACCGTTGGATACAAGTTCGACCTTTAAAAATACAGCCGCACGAGCCACTCTTCGCCCACGCGAGGGGTGGTTTCGTGGAGCTAACTACAATGCCAGGAGGTAAGCTAAGCTTTCTTTCAGGTCTGCCCTAAACATACATCACCATATAAAACACCATAAACAACAAATTAACATGAAAACATTTTGTACCTTATGCCTATCGTTGCTGTTCGCTGCAACATCGTTCGCGCAAACCGAACCAGGCACATTCACCCTGCTGCCCAAAGTGGGGTTAAACCTGAGTAGCTTGACTAAGTCAGAGTTTGAGGTAGACACGAGAACTGGTTTCTGCGGAGGTCTTGAACTCAATTACCAACTTAACAAATCTTTCTCGCTCACCCTAGGTGCTCTTTACTCGCAACAAGGCTGCAAACATTCCGAAAACGACATTAAAACCACGGTGAATCTAGAATACCTCAACGTTCCTGTACTCTTCAATTTCCACATTACGAACGGCTTAGTTGCGAAGGTTGGCGTACAACCTGGCCTTTTGTTGAGGGACAAAATACATCAGGAACGCAAAGGCGAATCAGGAGAGATGTACTTTAGAGACTATATTAGGACTATCTCTGAGTATAAAAACACAAACATGCGTGACTTTGATATTGCCATACCCTTCGGTTTATCCTACGAGTTCAGCAACATCGTGCTCGACGCACGCTACTGCCCTGGCATTGTTGCATTGTTCGATCACTCGGATTTAACCAACAAGAACAGCGTTTTCCAATTCACCCTTGGCTACAAATTTGAATTGTAGCGCAATACGCAAAGGTCGAAAGCCGGCCTAACACACTTACAGGGAGATGTGCGAACAGCCACGAAAAGCTGCTCGCCCATCTCCCTTTCGTTTTCTGTTTCGCACCCTTTCTCGCCTTGCCAAGCAGCTACCCCATGCGCCAACAGCCTAAGTTATGGGGCTATTGGCCTTTCAATTACGGCCTTATCCCTGCGTTAACCCCATCCCCCCGCTATGCTTACTAACCCGAAAACACAGACATTGGCCACACATTACATGCCCCAGGAGACAATGAACCAAACCAACTGCACAGCAAAAAACACACGCACAAGGTTTGTTTTTAACCTTTTCGTGCAACAATTCGTTTAACAACTTTGCTAAATGTAAAAGAAATTGTATCTTTGCAGCACAATATCAAAAGATTGACAACCTAATTCCTCGATAATAGATGAACATTAAAACAACCCCAAAAAGAAAGCTGAAAGTTCTTGCAACCCTATTGTTGGGCATCGCTCCAATGGCGATGTTCGCCCAATTCAATCGCACAACATTTTTCATGGAAGGCGTAAGTTTCAAGCAACAGCTTAATCCCGCACTTGCACCTTCGCGCGGATATGTCACCGTTCCCTTCGTGGGCTCAATCAACGCGGGCGTTAGTTCTAACGCCATCTCGTCTGAATATTTCTCTGACATACTGAACAGCTCAAAGACTGCCGACTACTTTACCACCGACAAATTCATCAACCAGCTGAAAGACAACAACCGCCTGAACATGTCGTTGGCCAGCGATTTGGCCGCTGCGGGCTGGTGGGCCGGCGATGGTTTCTGGAACGTTAACCTCAGCTTAAAGCTCGATTTGGATGCAAACGTTAAGCGCGACGTGTTCGAATTCATGCGAGCCTCGCGCGGAATGAGCGACCAATCGTGGGCCAATGCCAACCTCCACACCAATGGTATGCAGGCCAAAATCAACTCGTACATGGAGGCAGGCGTGGGCTACACAAGGCCTTTTGGCGACCGACTGGTGCTGGGAGCCAAGGTTAAGCTGCTCTTTGGCATCGCAGACATCAACATGAAGGTTGACGAAATTACCATGCAAACCAACCTGCGAGATATTGCAGCCAACCAAGACTGGTCCACCATTACAGAAGAACAACTGCAAAAGGTTAAGGGAAAGGCCACCATTAAGGCGCGCGCAGAGGTGCAAGGCTCGATGGCGGGCTTGACTTTCGTTACGGATAACAACAAATACGTAGACAATATGAACTACAGCGGCAGCGGCGGCCTAGCCGGTTTTGGCGCGGCAGTAGACCTTGGTGCAGCCTATAAGCTTGGGCGCGACTTTACCCTATCGGCAGCCTTGCTCGACCTAGGCTTCATTTCGTGGGGTCAAGGCAGCACCATCAATGGCGTTTCCGACTTTAACCGCGAGTACGATTTCGACGGCGTACATGCCAGAGAACACCGCCGTGAGTTCAGAAAAACCATAGAAAGCGGCGACGTGTTTAACTCAGACCTGTGGAACTTAAAGGCCGAAGAGAGCAAATCGCGCACCACTTCGCTACGCACCACCATGGTGTTGGGCGCACAATACAAGCTGCTCGACGACAAGTTGACGGTTGGCGCACTCTCTACCACACGCTTTGGCGAGGTAAATACGCAATCCGAACTGACCCTTGCAGGCAATTACAGCTTTAACCGCCACATCGGCATCGCCCTTAGCTACTCGATGATACAAAGCCAAGGCACGGGCTTAGGACTTGGTTTCAAGCTTGGCCCTGTTACATTGGCCACCGATTACATGTACTTCGGGCAAGACACGCGCACGATTAGCGGCATGATTGGCATAAGCATCCCGTTGGGAAACAGCCACTAAGAACGGTCTCACCAGCAACGAGGTGCGCCAAAAATAAAATTTAGAAGAAAGAGCTATGTCTTACTCTGATAATGAGTTGTGACATGGCTCTTTTGAGTATATCGGGGATAGGAGGGAATTTACCGAGTGATGAGGTTATTTTCAGATTGATAAAGGCAGGAAAGTTGTATATAGAGATTGAGGCAGCTGATAAACCTTCCATTACCCCAATGTCAAACCAATACAAATTCAAGATACAAAAAAGATAAAGGCTGCATGAAAAGATTAGCGTTAAATATAGTTTGCTTGACTTGCGTGCTCTGCAATTGCATTGCGCAAACAGCATCGTTGCGCATAAAAGACAATGCACAACAAAACAAGAATGAGAGTATACAGTCTGATTCCATGAGAGAGAAAGAAGTGCCAAATTATCGTGTTACACACGTTGAGAACACTCATAGGTTGCGATGGACAGGCAAGACTTTTATTGGCAAGCACAAAGACAATGCTAACACATGGCTTATAAAAGCTGTGATCAAAGGCATGGATGCCAAATGGTTGAGGCATTCTCTTTTGGTTACAACAAAGGATGTATGGGTACTTAAAGACTGTGTACAGAAAGATTTTATAACCATCGTAGCCTTGAAGTCTGCCGAAAAAGGGTGGGACATCAGTGCCTTTAAAAGGGAGTATTTCTTGATAGCCGAGAGCAAAGCACCTTTGCATGCAGTTCCCTACTTTATAAACGGTAGTGTTTATGTAATCTGCCTTATCCCCTCGTCTCGAATTGTGGGTGATGAGGTGCAGCCAATTATTGACAGGAATGCTTTGTACGAGGATGTGTTGAGACCTCTTTTGAACGAACCTTTCCTGTAAGGGAACGTTGAGGTAAGGTCAGGTTTAGGGCTTTTACCGAAAACTCTGCTAAAAATCAAAGTAAAGTATGGAGACAAACAATCGTGATGATATGCTCATCTACCAATCTAAAGACGGGAAGAATGAAGATAGATGTACGTTTCGAAGACGAAACAGTGTGGCTGTCTTAGGCTCAAATGTGCAGACTTTTTGGTCGAGACCGTAGCGTTATAACCAAGCACATTAGAAATATATTTGGGGAAGAAGAGCTAGATGAAAATAGCAAGGTGCAAAATATGCACATTGAAATTTCAGACAAACCCGTTAAATTATAACCTCGACGTCATCTTCTCTGTTGGTTATCGGGTAAAGTCGCAACAGGGTACGCAGTTCCGTATTTGGGCAACTCAACGATTGAAGGAATTAACAAACTCACATACTTACCAACTAAACAACTTATAAACTCACAAACTTACCTACTTACCAACTAAAACAACTTACAAACTCACAAACTTACCAACTTACAAACTCATAAACCTAGCTACTCATAACCTTACAAATATTTTACAAAACACACTCTGTTCGCCACCCCCTTCTAGAAAGATTTAAGGGCTAAAAGCTAGAAAATAGCCGTAAATTGCCACCTTGGACATTTCATTAGTTGTCCATTTTTAAGAATACTACGTGCATTTAGCACCATTTTGCCTTTCTATTTGGTTGCTGGTTCGTCGATTTTTCATGCCCAAAAACCTGCTTTTAGGCACCAAAAACCTACTTTTAAAAGCGTTTTTTGCCCTCATCCAGCACCTGTTTTCACCCAAAATTGAACATTTATGCCTCTGCATACAATGTATATTAATACATTTCGCCTTGCGTTTTGGTGCTAAATGCCTTGCATTTTGGTGCTAAATGCCTTGCGTTTTGGTGCTAAATGCACTGCGTTTTGATGCTAAATGCACTGCGTTTTGGTGCTAAATGCACTGCGTTTTGATGCTAAATGCAGTCTATTTAGCACCAAAACGCAGTTTTTAAGCAGCTAAATGGCCCAACAACCTGTATAAATTGCACATTTATGCAAAACAAATTGGCCGTGTCTGTATTTATACCCCACCCTCTTTTTGTACCAAATAAACCTTCGCGAGAATCGATTTTTTCGGGCCGAAGGGCAGTTGGTGGGCAAAAAAGGCACTCATAATGTTAAAATTCCCACTGAAAAGTTGACAAGAGATGGGTAGTTGACGAGATATTCAGTTGACGAGTTGACGAGTTGACAAGTTAACAAGAGGCTTAGTTGACGAGATTGGTAGTTAACGAATTAACGAGTTAAGAAGTGGACTTGCTTATTGGAATGGCTGCTAGCCATACGGCTAGCAAGAATTGTATTTATCGTTATCCCGAGCTAACGCATAGCATAGCATCATCATTTGCCACGACTTACCTGCATCTGGCCACACGTGCAACCAAGTATCATAAAAAAGCGGGGACATCATGGCTAGTGCATGATGTCCCCATTAAGCTTTAAAAGAGCGGGCTACAATGACCACAATACAGGGCTGGGCCTGCATTGGAGGGTTTAGGATGCAACCACTTCTTTTACCAAAAGTTCTTCTTTGTCGGGGCACTTGTCGATAACGATGGTGCCACCCAGTGCCAATTCGTCAGAGAGAATGCGCTCGGCCAGCAAGTCTTCGATGTATGTTTGTATGGCTCGCTTTAAGGGACGCGCACCAAACTGCACGTCGTAGCCCTTCGATGCAACGAAAGTTTTGGCCCCAGTGGTTATTTCCAGGTGGTAGCCCAGGTCTTCAACGCGCTTGTAAAGCCCCTTCAACTCGATGTCGACAATGCGGTTGATGGCATTGAGGTCTAGCTGGTCGAAGGTGATAATCTCGTCAAGACGGTTTAAAAACTCAGGCGCAAACTGCTTGCTAAGGCTCTTTTGGATGATCGAGCGGGCATATTCCTTGTCTTTCTCATCCATGTTAAGCCCCAACGCGCCACCTGTGTTAAAGCCTACGCCACGTCCAAACTCTTTCAGCTGGCGTGTTCCGGCGTTCGAAGTCATGATGATAACCGTGTTGCGGAAGTCTACCAAGCGGCCATTTCCATCGGTAAGTCGCCCCTCGTCCAACACTTGCAGCAGCAGGTTGAACACATTTCCGTGCGCTTTCTCAATTTCATCGAGCAGTACGATGGAGTAAGGCTTGCGGCGAACACGCTCTGTTAGCTGTCCACCCTCTTCGTAGCCCACGTATCCCGGAGGAGCACCCACCAAGCGCGAAACATTAAAGCTCTCGGTGTACTCGCTCATATCTACACGTATAAGGGCATCGTCACTGCCGAACATAAACTGCGCCAACTTCTTGGCCAAATAGGTTTTGCCCACACCCGTTGGACCAAGGAACATGAAAACGCCAATGGGGTGGTTGGGTTCTTTCAGTCCAACGCGGTTGCGCAGAATGGCCTTAGTCATCTTTTCGATGGCTGCATCTTGCGCCACAACCGCCTGTTTCAGTTCGTTGGCCATGCCTTTCAGCCTTACGCCTTCGGTTTCTGCCATCCGTTGCACGGGCACGCCCGTCATGATAGATACAACTTCGGCCACCTCTTTCTCGGTTACGGGCTGGCGATTGTCGTTGTCGCCAAACGCCCAAGCGTAGTTCAGTGCCTCCAATTCCTTTTCCAGTCGCAGTTGCATGTCTCGGTAGTTGGCGGCCAATTCGTAGTTTTGGTTCACCACGGCGTTTTGTTTTTTCAGCTTGGCCTCGTCCAATTCCTTCTCCTTCTCGATGATGGCAGGCGGCACTTCCACATGTTGCAAATGCACTTTTGCGCCCACTTCGTCGAGCGCATCAATGGCTTTATCGGGGAAAGCCCTATCTGTGACATAGCGTTCTGTCAGTTTGACACAGGCGCGCAAAGCGTCTTCGGTGTATGCCACGTGATGATGACGCTCGTATCTATCCTTAATGTTCTCTAAGATTTGCAAGGTTTCGTCGGCCGTTGTGGGTTCGACAATCACCTTTTGGAAACGTCTTTCCAGCGCGCCGTCTTTCTCGATGCTGTTGCGATACTCGTCTAACGTGGTGGCTCCAACGCACTGTATGGTGCCACGGGCCAACGCCGGTTTCATGATGTTGGCGGCATCCATGCTGCCAGGGGTACTTCCTGCGCCGATGATGGTGTGTATCTCGTCGATGAAAACGATGATGTCGGGGTTGTTCTCTATTTCTTTGAGCAAGCCGCGAATACGTTCTTCAAACTGTCCGCGATACTTCGTACCGGCCACCATACCCGCCATATCCAGGCTCACAATGCGCTTGTTAAAGAGCACGGGCGACGTTTTGCGCTTGGCAATGAGCTGAGCCAGCCCCTCAACGATGGCACTTTTGCCCACACCCGGTTCGCCAATGATGATGGGGTTGTTCTTCTTTCGGCGACTAAGAATTTCGGTAACGCGCAAAATTTCCTGCTCCCGACCCACCACGGGGTCGAGTTTATCCTCCATTGCGGCCTGGGTAAGGTCGGTAGAAAAGCTGTCGAGGATGGGCGTTTTGCCGTTTCCCTTAGCCGTTTGCGTGGCTTGTGCACGTTCGTTGCGTTGTGCGCTGCTGTTGCCCGGCATGGGCTCGTCTTCCTCGTCGTCGGAAAGTCCAAGGCTATCTTGCGATGGCATAGCCCGCTTTTGCAGGTAAGCCAGCGTGTCTTCGTAGTTCAAGTTGTTGCTTTCAAGCACCTGTTTGGCGGCATTGTCCACGCGGTCGTGCAGCATAGCCAACAAAAGGTGCTGCACATCCACGGTTTGCGTGTTTTGTATGCGTGCCTCCAACACGGCCAATTTCAGGATGTTGTTTGCCATTTCGTTAAGGGCCACCTCGTTATTGGCCACGGGTGCATGTTGCGCATGCGCCTTGGCCAACTCTTCCAGTTGCGAGCGCATGGCTTCGATGTCGGTGTTCTGCCGTTCGAAGAGTTCGTTTACAGGGCCGCCACTTCCTCTTAAAATGCCCAGTAGCAGGTGTTCGGGCCCCACAACGTTGCTAGCCAGCCGCGTTGCCTCTTCGCGACTGAATGCCAGAACTTCTGAAACCCTGGGTGAAAATTGGCTTTTCATATACTTTATTCCTCCTGTATTTTCGTTTAATAATTACTTAGTTGCCGTTAAGGCGCATTGATTGATGCCTTATCGGACAACCCTATTGTAGAATGGCAAACACCGTGCCAAAATGCGATTGCGGCCTATGTGGCTTGCCATTGCCCACGGGGCGCATCCTCTCTCATGCAAATATAGTGAAAAAAGCGCAATTTACAACACGCCGAACAAATAAAAAACACAAACAGGGGCAAACTTGCCCACGTCAAGTTTTATTATTATATTTGCACGCAATTACAGAAACAATCAACACAAATGAAAGCAATCAACACAGAAAAAGCACCCAAGGCCATCGGCCCTTACAGTCAAGCCATCGAGGCTAACGGTTTTGTTTTCGCCTCAGGGCAACTTCCCGTAGACGTAACGACGGGCGAATTTGTGCCGGGTGGCGTGAAAGAACAAACCCGCCAATCGCTTACCAATGCGCGAAACGTGCTGCAAGCGGCAGGTGCCGACCTGAACAACGTGGTTAAAACCACCGTTTTCCTTTCAGACATGGCCAACTTCGCCGAGATGAACGAAGTGTATACCGAGTTTTTCTCGCAGCCTTTCCCTGCTCGTTCGGCCGTGGCCGTGAAGGCATTGCCGAAGGGTGCCTTGGTAGAAGTAGAGTGCATAGCCGCCAAATAAAGGGCAAAACGTAAAAGCGCACACAAACAAAACCTTTCACAACATACCGCAAAATGACAGCTGTAAACAAAAAAGCCATATATCGGGAACTTACCGACTACGTGATGATTGGCATCGGCATGGCTTTCTATAGCTTGGGTTGGGTGGCCTTTTACCTGCCCAACCACATCACCACAGGTGGTGTGGCCGGTCTTTCGTCCATCATCTTTTGGGGCACGCACACCCCTGTGCAGTTCACCTACTTTGGCATGAACCTGATACTTCTTGCCATTGCCCTGAAAGTTTTGGGCTTTAAGTTTTGCTTGAAAACCATCTACGGCGTAACGATGATGACGATGTTCGTTTGGTTGTTCCGCCAACTCTTCCCCCATCCCACCATCCTTCGCGACGAACCCTTCATGGCCTGCATCATCGGGTCGTGTTTCTGCGGTATCGGTTTGGGCTTTGGACTGTCTTATCATGGCAGTTCGGGTGGGTCGGACATCGTTGCAGCCATCATCAACAAGTATCGCGACATTTCTCTTGGGCGCGTTATCCTGCTGGTAGACATGATTATCGTAAGCCTTAGCTACTTGGTTTTGAAGAGTTGGGAGCAGGTTATCTATGGCTATGTGGGACTTATCGTGGTGTCGTTTGTGCTCGACCAAGTGGTGAATATGGGCAAACGCTCGGTTCAGTTTCTCATCATTTCCGAACGTTACGAAGAGATTTGCCAACGCATAACGAGCACCCCACCCCACCGCGGATGCACCATCATCGATGCCACGGGCTATTATTCGGGTAATCATCTCAAGCTGGTGGTTCTTGTGACCAAACAACGTGAGGCATCGCAAGTGTACAGTATGATTGACGAAATAGACCCGCACGCCTTTGTTACGCAATCTTCGGTGAGCGGCGTTTATGGAAATGGATTTGACAAGTTCAAGGTTAAGCGTAGCAAAAAACGGGTGGATGGTGCGCCAAAGACTGACGGCACGACTGCTGTTTAGCACTATCGCAACCACATTAGCACGCGCTCGCCGCAGCGCATAAGCAAAAAAACTACATATCAGCGTATTTCGTTTGAGAGATTTCTCACTTGCAACGGCCACATTATATAATAAGGTGTGGCGTGCGATGCGTGAGAAATCTCTCAAATTTGTTTATGGGGACGAGGGAACAAGTTGACGGGTTGACGAGTTAACAAGTTAACGAGAGCACCAGTTAACAAGGCTCTGCGGAAGATTAGTGGGGACTACGCATAAATCTTTGAAAGTCTAAACATGAAGAACTTTATATCCGCTACCCCTCTCAGAGTCGCCCTGAAAGCCTTTATCTTTGCATTGAAGGATTCTGCAAATGCGTTTGTTGCCCTGTTGACGAAGAAGTTGAGCACCCCGTCGTAATGTTCGTATAAGGTTGCTGCAATTACGTTGAAGCTCTTGAAGCCCGAGTTGTCGACCTTGTTATACCATCGAGCCAAGGATAGCCTTGCCGCATCCTTGACGGTGTTCTTTGAGAATATCATGCGTAGGGAGTGCGCAAGCGAATAGGCTTCCCTGAGGTCGGGGTATTGCTCGAAGAGGATTTCCGCCCTCCGTTTTTGGCTTTGGGTCCACTTGTCTGCCGACTTGAACAGCAGGTATCGACTACGTGCCAGCAATTGTCTTGGCGTATCGCCATTGGCAAGCACAACGGGCGTGTAGGGTAGCCCCAGGCACTTTGCTTCCTCCCTCGCGTCGGTATCGGCCTGGATGGCGTCCCAGCGGTGTGCTATGCGCATTTCCTGCAATGCGTCGTTAGCGAGTTTTTGGATGTGGAAGCGGTCTATGGTTCTCATGGCGTTGGGGAAACAGCGCTTGGCGATTAGGTGCATG
>ERZ773087.367-NODE-367-length-34811-cov-6.952008_pt1 | contig 34811 bp, 30 predicted proteins | sample MGYA00511375_ERZ773087 | MGnify/ENA primary metagenome ERZ773087 (study PRJEB29015, sample SAMEA2737995) | human oral metagenome | biome: human oral; feature: human-associated habitat; material: dental | place: China | collected 2063 ...
AGTTGCTTAATCCCTTCCTAAAATTCTTCATCAACACTATTTGACAAAGAGCCTTTTTATAAAAAATTATTAGCTTCCCCTTATTTCTTTTAAAACAAAAAAGTTCGTAAGAAATTTTCTTACGAACCTTTTATGTTTTAGAATCAATTATTTTTTGAGATTATTCACTCATCAACGCTTCTAATTGAGATAGACGTTGTTCGAATACATCAAATGCATCATATAAGTAATCTTTCTTCGTCATATCTACTCCAGCTTTCTTCATGACTTCGATTGGAGCGTCGCTGCGTCCTGCACGTAAGTAGTTTAAGTAAGCTTCTAAATCTTCAGGAGTCCCATGTAAAATCTTATCTGATAAAGCAGTTGCTGCAGCCATACCAGTTGCATATTGGAACACATAGTAATTCATGTAGAAGTGAGGAATACGAGCCCACTCGTATGCAATTTGTTCATCTTGGATGACATTCGCATAGTATTTCGCATTGATTTCTCCGTAGACTTTTGCTAGAGATTCTTGTGTTAATGGTTGTCCTTGTTGATCCATTAAGTGAATTTGATGTTCAAATTCCGCAAATTGTGTTTGACGGAAAATAGTTGATTTGAAGCGGTGTAAATAGTTGTTTAAGATGTATTTTTGCGCTTCTTTATCTGTATGTTTCTTCAACAAGTAATCTGTTAAGATATTTTCGTTTGTTGTAGAAGCAATTTCCGCTAAGAAGATTGAGTAATCTCCGTATTGTTTTGGTTGTGTGTTACGAGTGAAGTAGCTGTGTGCACTGTGTCCTAATTCGTGAACTAATGTGAAGAAGTTTGATAGTTCATCATGCCAGTTCAATAGGATATACGGTGCTGTTGAGTATGCACCACTTGAGTATCCACCACTGCGTTTACCGATGTTTTCAGCAACGTCAATCCAACGATTAGCATAAGCTTTTTTCATAATTTCAGCATATTCTTCTCCAAGTGGTAGAAGAGCTTCACGACTTGCTTTCGCTGCTTCTTCGTAATTATATTTAATTGGAGCGTCGCCAGTAATTGGTACGTATAAATCATACATATGCAATTCATCTAAGCCTAATGCTTTTTGTTGTAATGCAATATAACGGTGTAGTAATGGTAATTTTTCATTTACCACTTCTACTAAAGCATCGTACACTTCTTCAGGAACTTGGTTTGAAGCAAGTGCTGCTTGGCGTGCTGAGTCATAGTTATGGACTAAAGCGCTGAAGTTATGACCTTTCACTTCTGTACCAAGTGTGCTTGCGAATGTATTTTTTAAGTTGATGTATGGTTTGTATAATGTTTCGAATGCTTCCTTACGAACAGCTTGATTTTTAGATTCGATATATACTGAGTAGTTTCCGTTTGTCAATTCAACTTTTTCGCCATCTTCAGTTGTGATTTCGTCAAACTTGATGTCAGCGTTATTTAATAAATTGAACGTTTTGCTTGCGCCTTGGAACACTTCACTTGCTTTTGATAATAGAGCTTCTTCTTTATCTGAAAGCACGTGACCTTTTTTAATACGCGCTGTTTCTAATAAGACACGGAAGTCTTCTAAGCGTGGTTCTTGTTTGAAGTAAGCTTCGAATTCTTCATCTGATAATGCTAAAATTGCTGGATTAAACCATGCAGCAGCACCTGAGAATTCGATATATGTTGAGAACGCACGTTGGTTTAAGACTTGGTTTTCATTGTTAGAAGTATCTTGGTCCGCTTTTAAATGAGAGTAAACATAAGCAGTTTCAATCTTATCGTCTACCTCGTTTAAAAGGTTTAAGAAAGCTAATAAAGAAGCACCATCTTTTAGTGCTGTATCTTTTGCAGCGGCAACTGCTGGAATTTGTGATTTTACAAATTCTAAGTCCTTTTCAAATCCTTCATTTGAATCGTAAATGAGAGAAAGGTCCCAAGTTAACTCTACTGGAACTTCTTCACGTTTTAATGGTTTTTTATCTGCCAAAATGATCCCTACTTTCTAAAAAGTTGATAGTCCTAGTGTACTATGAAATGGATGCTTTGGAAAGGGTTTGAATCCATTTTTAAAGAAAAAGAGACCAAATGAATCGCTTTTGATTCATCTGATCTCGTTAATTAGTCTTCAAGGAAAGTGGCTTTGTCTAAACTATCCGTTCCGATAATCGCTACAAGAATGACATCCTCACGAATGAGAAAATCTGCGAACACTTTTGTATCCAACGATTCATCCTTTCCTTCACGATATCCAATTAAGTTCAAATCATAATCTTTACGTAAGTCTAAATCTCTTAGTTGTTTTCCAACCCATGATTTTGGCGGATAAAATTCTACAAGCGAGATATTCCCATCAAGAGAAATCACCTCAGCTAGTTTATGGTGAAGAATGTTCTTTACGAGACGAATTCCTGTTTCCTTTTCTGGGTTTACCACACGTTGTGCACCCATCTTCGTTAAGATTTCTGTTGTTGTTCGGCTTTTTGCTTTGGCAATAATTTCAGGAACACCAAGTCGACTGCAGTGCATTACTGCTAAAATGCTCGCTTCTAAACTCGAACCTGTAGCAACCACAACTGTATCGCAGTCACCGATTCCAATTTCTTTTAAAACATCTTCATCTGTAACATCAGCAATCACTGCTTTTGTGACCAGCGATTCAATACGATTGACGTTAATTTCATCACGGTCCACAGCAATAATGTCGCAATCATAGTCACTTAGTTGTTTAGCAATGGTCATCCCGAATACGCCTAATCCTAAAATACCAACTGTTTTTCTCATCATAATTCCTACTTTCTATCCAATTATTAATGGTGCTTTTGCATACTTCATGTCGAGTGTTTTTTTCTTTCTGTTTGAAAAACTTAACAGAACCGTTAATGGTCCGATACGTCCAATAAACATCAACAGCATAATCACAATTTTTCCAAGAAAAGAGAGCGTCGGTGTTAAATTTGCCGTTACTCCTACTGTACATACCGCTGAAATAGTTTCAAATAAAGTATATAACAATGGAGCATCTGGATCCGTTAAGCTGAGTAAGAATACACTCGTTAGAATTAATGTAGTAAATACGATAAAAATCGTTAAAGCTTTTCTCGCTAATTCTTGCGAAATACGATGATTTCTAAATTGAATCATACGCTCGTCATATACTTCTGAGCGAATAAACAAGAGAACTACTAAGAAAGTTGTCGTCTTCACTCCACCAGCAGTCCCACCAGGAGAACCTCCAATTAGCATTTGAATAGAATATAAAAGAAGGCTAGTTGGATGCGCTGTTGTGTAATCAATCGAAGCAAATCCTGCCGTTCTCATCGTCACTGTTTGGAAGAAGCTGACAAGCAATTTATCTAAAAATGATAGATTACCTATCGTATTTGGATTATTCCATTCCGTCAACATGGTTAAAACCGTTCCGCTTAAGAGAATAATCCCAGTTAGCCAAAGAACTATCTTCGTATGATAATGCAATCGTCGGTAGAATGATTTTTTCTTTTTGCTCTTTGTAGATTCTCGCATAGATAAATAACTGTTTTTGAAATCAAACCAAACAGAAAAACCAATCCCGCCAAGAATAATAAGAGCTGCAATGACTAAATTCAACAGTGGATCCGTTGCATAGTTAATCAGACTATTTGAACCTAAATTATCAAATCCCGCATTACAAAAAGCGGAGATGGCTAAGAAAAATGCTGTGAAGATTCCCTTTCCGGTTCCTAGTTCAGGAACGAAACGAAAAGATAAAATAACTGCTGCAATCAATTCAATAACGAAAGTATATTTAAAAATCGTTGTTAAATATTTTTTGAAATCCTGACCATCTTCTCGATTCAAACTATCTTGCAGGGCTAGTTTATCGACTAAGGACATCTTCTTTCCAGAATCATAGAGGAAAAAAGCTATGATACTCATTAGTCCCAAGCCTCCAATTTGCATCAAAATCATACAAATAATCTGACCAAAAACATTATACGTTTCAGCTACTGGTTGCGTAAATAGACCCGTTACACACACCATCGATACGGTAGTAAATAAATGGTCAAAATACGTGGCTTGTGAGGTCGCTATTTGCGAAATCGGCAAGTTAAGTAGTAATGATCCCACCAAAATCACAATGGCAAAACTTGCTGCAATCCTTTTTGGAATGGAATTTTTCAATAAGAAACGAATCATCTTCGTCCCTCCTATTCTAAACGAAAGTACTGCGCTAAAAATAAAAAGAGCAGAATATACACGATATTCTACTCTTCCTATTGGTTAATTACAACCGTTAATGTTTCATTTTAATATGAGAAGGAAAAATTATTCCACCACTTGATATTCTTTTTCTTCACCGAAAAATTCATCATACAACGCGCGGATAGCTTTCTTTTCATATTGGTCCAAAATACCAAACATCATCGAAACCTCAGATACCCCTTGGTTATATAATTCAATATTGATTTGAGTACGAGCAAGAGTTGAAGCCACACGAGCAGTAGTACCGACCATGTTGACCATCCCTTCCCCTACTAACATAATCAAGCAAAGTCCACGTGTAAAGCTTGCTTCGTCTACATCTAATTCAGCGTAGAATCGCTCTACAATAGACTCTAATTGCTCATCAGTAGCATCTTCCCCACGAATGATAATTGTCGCATCATCAATTCCCGTTGGAATATGTTCAATGGAAATGCCTTCTTCTTCAAAAATCGTCAATACTTTACGAAGGAAACCAATCTCATGGTTCATTAAGTATTTCTTCACGTAAATACTTACGAAACCTGGTGAGCTTGCAATACCGGAAATAACATTTGGAGAAGTCACCTTCCCTTTCATAATGTAGGTTCCACTTGCTTCAGGATTGTTGGTATTACATACATGTACCGGGATTCCTTTTTTGATAGAAGGAAGAAGTGCTTCTGTATGGAATACTGAAAAACCAGCGTATGATAACTCACGCATTTCTGTATAAGATAATACATCGATAGGGAGTGGTTTATGAACAATTTTTGGACTTGCTACATAAATCGCATCCACATCTGTGAAGTTTTCGTACTCATCAGCGTTCACCGCATTGGCTAAAATTGACCCAGTAATATCTGATCCTCCACGAGAGAACGTTACGATTTTTCCTTCTTTTGTTACTCCATAGAATCCTGGGAAAACAATCACTTCATTTGTTAATTGTAAGTACTCTAATTCATGATAGCTTTCTTCCAAAACGCGAGCTTCCCCAGGAGTATCGCTCACCCAAAGTTTGGCTTCTCTAGGTCCAACATATTTAGCAGCAAGGCCTTCTTGGTTAAAGTAGGACGCGATGAGGCGAGCATTTAAGTCTTCCCCACTTGCTTTATAAGCATCCATTAAATATTCAGAGGATAGATCGTTTCTTTCTTTTAAGTTTTTAAAATGAATTCGAACGAGTTCAAACACTTCTGGTTTTAATTCTAATTCATCGCAGATTTCTTTATAACGGACTAAGATTTTCTTTAATACTTCTTCATCATAATTTCCTTCAATATGAGAAGTTGCTAATTGGATAAGAAGGTCTGTTACTTTTTCATCATCCGAGGAACGTTTTCCTGGTGCTGAAACTACCACAATTTTACGACTTGAATCAGATTTTACAATATTAAAGACCTTTCTTAATTGTGTGGCATTTGCTAAAGAGCTTCCACCAAATTTGATTACTTTCATATGACACTTCCTTATTTTTCAATGTATCTAGACTACCAAATTAATGAATGGAACGCAATAATTTTCCACTATTTATATACATTTGTCTTTGTAATGAAAACAGTCTTGGAAACTTGTATTTATCATTCGAGTTTGTTAGTCTTAAATAAAATAAATAAAGGAGGTCACACCATGTCAAAAATGTTGCATACTTGTGTCCGTGTTGAAAATCTAGAAGAAAGCATTCGTTTCTACGAAGAAGCATTCGGTTTTAAAGAAACAAGAAGAAAAGACTTCCCAGAACATAAATTCACAATCGCTTATCTCGCTTTTGAAGGAGATGACTATGAATTAGAATTAACATATAACTATGGTCACGGACCCTACGAAATCGGCGACGGATATGGTCATATCGCAATCAGCGCTAAAGACCTTGAAGGACTTCACGCTGAACACGTTGCAAAAGGCTATGACGTTACAGACTTAAAAGGTTTACCAGGACATCCTGCGAACTACTATTTCGTGAAAGACTTAGATGGCTACAAAATCGAAGTAATCCGCGAAAAATAGTTCATACATGACATTCCACCCACCCTCTGCTATAATGTATTCTATGCGATGAGGCGACACGCAGTACATTAGAGACTGCGAGTTATGTGGAACAGGAGTGCTTTAGCACACTACCGGATGTAGCTGTTTGTAGTTCGTGATGTGAACACGACCTACTCATCTGAAAAGATGCCACGCTAAGACTAGGAGTTCCTAGTCTTTTTTTATAGTAAAATTATGATACAATAGCAATGAAATTTAGTAATACATACGGAAAGAGGAAACTTCATGAAACAATGTCCATTCTGTCATGAAATGATTGACGAAAAAGAAACACTCTGCCCTTATTGTGGCACCGTTCAAGATGAACTTTCTGCTCCTACTGCCATTGAGACAAATGATGGAGTTCAAACAGACTTATTAGATGAAAATAACGAACCTACTGCTTCATTCACTACAAAAGTGGAAACGAAAATCCCAGAAGAAGATAACCGTAGTTCACAAGAAAACCGCGTAAAGAATAACCGCTTTGCATATGCAGGTGCGTGGAATAAATTCAAACGATTCTTTACTTTCTTTGGAGAACGTTTGCTTCATCCAACGAATCAATATTCGCGGAAACGTCAATACAGCCGTACTTATGGTTACGCATTGATTATTTTAGCGACTGTAATGTCTGCTTTCATTACAACTCATGTCATTCATACATTATTTACGCAGTATCAATTATTTGCTGATATTTCAATCTTACCAAGCTTAACGAGTACCCCTAATTATATTTGGATGTTTGTTAGATTCCTGGTATTTTACTTATTCTTCTATCTTGGATTCCCTACTATTTCATATGGGCTAAAACATGTTTTCCAAAAACGTCAACATGTCTTTAACTACTGGTTAACTCAATATGAAGGAATGAATGTCTTAGCCATTCTATTATTAGCCATTGCAACAGTAATGACTTTTATTTCTCCAGTGTGGTTTTTCGTTGGAATCTTAATTGTATTCTTTGCGCATATTTTACTTTATATTGTGACACTAGCATCATCTATTTTTAAAAGCGCAACGGAATCCTCTATCGATCCAGTATACTTATCACTCATTGGTTTAGTGATACAATTAATTATCACAATAAGCTTACTTTTAATCTTATTTTAAAATGCAAACAGAAAACCCTGACCAGAGATGGTCAGGGTTATTTATTTCTAAAATTCTATGCGAAAGTATTTATTCTGAAAATTCTACCGTTATCTTTACTGCAGAATCCATTGAAGCAAATATTGTTTTATAATAATTGATTGCAGATTCTTTAATTTCACTCTTAAATTTATCTAAATACTCTGCTTGTTTATCACTAGAAAGTTGGTTAGTGACCAATTTACCAGTATCAACATCTTCTGTAGTTCCACTTAACAACTCTCCATGATTATCATACAAATTGTAAGGATTATCTTTTGAAAGTTCAACACCAATTACTTCAAATTTTGGAACGATAACCTTATATTCTTTTTCAGCTATTTGTTCAACCTTTACACTACTTTTAATTCCAAATTTAGCTGTATAATTTAAAATCACTAATGCTGTTTTTCTAGAGAACGGAACATCAAACCCAAAAACTTGGGTTGTTTTTGTTTCAGTAATAATTTCATTAACTCCTGCATTCAAAAATACAACTTCATTCACTTTTTCAATACTTTCGATATTAATTGAAGATTTGATTTCTGATTTTTGTTGTTTAGGTAAGAAAAATAGCACTCCAATAGCTATAATAGCTATTAATACCACATTCAATAGAACACTAAACATATTAAATTTCTTCTTTTTATTTGTACTTCTCAATTTACATACCCTCCACTATTTTTGCTTTTCTGAAAGAAACTTCTCTTTTAATAGCATATGTAAATTTTACACATTCTAAAAATAACAGTCAACATAATGTTTCATATTATCTTCTAAAAATATTAATACCCTCCAAAAAAGTATAAAATAAGGTTGTTGCATCTTATCTTATTCTAAAACAAAACAGAAAACCCTGACCATTTCTGGTCAGGGTTATTTGCTGATTTTAACTCTTTTTCATGATTAGAAACTAGATACTCTTTCTATATTTTCTAAGAAGATTTCCAATCAATTGTCCCCCAAAACTAATCGCTCCATAAATTATTGTATAACTACTGGCAGAGTCATTTAAAATAAACACATTTGGAAACCATAATAAACCAACAATTATGGAAAAATACCATTTAAATCCGTTCTTTATAGCGAAGACTAGTGAAATAAGGAATACAATTATAGGGATGACCATCAATAGTAGAAAGATACCGCTTCCTGTATCTTTCACTAAATATAATGGAATGAAATAATACATCATGGCAATAACAATATACACGGTATACTCTTTTATCCATTCTTTCATTGCACTCTCCTCCTTTTTACAAGAGCTATCTTCTTAAAAAATTATAACATTAATTTATTTTTTTATTGTGAAGACCTTATTGTGATATAGAAGAAAAGCAAAAAACAGCCTTCCAAGAACCTAAAGAGGGGGATTCTAAGAACTTACAGCTGTTCTTAGTTGGTTCTGGTACGACTGCTTTTTGTTTATAAAATATTCAATCTGACTTTACTATTGTTGATTGAATAGATTTTTAATACTTTCAAAGATGGAAGTGAAAAATTGGGCAATTTTATCCAACCATCCTTCGTTTTTGGCTTGTTCGACTAAGCTGTTAATCTTTTCGCCGACTGATTCTGACAAGCTATTTAATTGCTCTAATACTTGTTTGGAATCAATCGCACTTGTGTTTTGGTAGTTTTGTGCAAAAGCGACTAACGCATTAATTTGATCTTTAGAAATCACATTTTGCAATGAATTATTCTTCAAGGCATCATTAATAATGCGTTCGATGTCTTCTTTAGTTGCTAATTGTCCTTGCTTTTGTTTGAGTTCTGCAAGTTCTTTTTTGATTTCAATCATCGCTTTATCGAGTTTTGAGGAATCGAATCCTTTTTGGTTTGCATTCTCTTGCGCGATTTTATTCGTCACTTCTAATTCCTGTTGAGCTACCTCAGTACGTTTGGAGTCCAACTGAACCCCGTTTGCTTCGAAGGCTTTATATACACCTGTTAAAGCGGACTCTCCAGTTACCTTTGATACCGCTGCTACTTCAATTTCTGCATCTGTTACCCCAGCTGTAATGGCTGCATTGGCATATTGTTCGGCTGTCACCAGTGTGATATTCTCAGGTGTCTTAATACGAACCTTAACTCCAGTTCCTTTATCCTTCTTTTGAACCATCACTGAAGAAATCATAACAGAAGTGTTTCCATCTCCACTTCCAAGATATTTAATCATATCTTGTCCAGTTGCTTTTTCGGTTTTCACTGTATTCGGATCTTTAATTCCTAATAACTCTGATGTCTGTTTAATTTGTGATTCATTTAATCCTCCGCCATAAACAACGGTTGGTTTTCCCCATTTTTCATTAATGGTCGTTGTATCAATGGCATATGCACTTTTCATGGATAATCCCATCAATGCAAGGACGATTGCGGTTCCTTTCACCCATTTCTTCATGAATGAACCTCCTTTATTTAAAATCGTAACTCACTTGTTACAACTCTAGTATACAAAAAGAACTTTAAGAAAAGAGTGCTCTTTCCTTAAAGTTCTTTATCTATTTGTTTAAGAATTTGTTAACGTCTTCGAGTAAATGCCTTCATGGTTGTTGGTGAGAAAAGCATAATGATTGGATAAATTTCCAAACGTCCTGCAATCATCCCAATTGAAAGGACAAATGTATTGAAATCCGAATACATCGAGAAGTTGCTTGTAGGCCCAACTTGACCAAGCCCTGGCCCAATGTTGTTAAAGGTTGCAGCCACACTTGAGAAGGCAGTTGTAAAATCGCCTGCTTCAAATGACACGCAGAGTAACAATACGAGGAAAAATAGTACATACACGATTAAGTAGTTGGCAATACTCTTTTCCATCTTATTGTCGATTGGTTTTCCATTCATCGTTGGTACAAATACACGGCGAGGTTGCCCCATACGTTTTAATTCAGCAATCGCACTCTTGAAGTACACGATAACACGAGAAACTTTAATCCCCCCAGCTGTTGACCCTGCACATCCTCCAATAAACATCAGAAGTAGAAGGAGCACATGTGGGAACAAGCCCCAGAGTCCAAAGTCGACCGTTGAATATCCGGTTGTCGTAATAATCGATGATACCGTAAAGAAGACGCTACGAATCGGAACTCCTAAAGCCGTTTGAGTAATCGTCAATAGGGTAAAAATAATCATCGTAAAGCTGAGAACAATTCCGACATACGTACGCATTTCTTCATCTTTAATCACATCTTTAACAGCGCCTAAAAGGACGAAGTAGTACAAGTTAAAGTTGATTCCAAAAAGCATCATCCCTACTCCGATAATCCATTCCACAGCAGCAGGATTGGCGTAAATACTAAATCCAGCATTATTAATCCCGAAACCACCTGTTCCAGCTGTACCAAACGCTAGAAGCAAGGCATCAAAGAGTGGTACTTGGAAGACGACCAGAATAATCACTAGTACAGCAGTCATTGCTAAATAAATCATATATAAGATTTGTGCCGTATGCGCTAATTTCGAAACAAGTTTCCCAAACACAGGTCCAGGGACTTCCGCACGCATTAATTGCACGGATTCGGAACCATGACTTGGCAAAATCGCAAGTGCAAATACCAGTACCCCCATCCCCCCGACTAAGTGAGTGAAACTTCTCCAAAATAATGAAGAATGCGCTAATACAGAAAGGTCTGGAATAATGCTTGATCCTGTTGTTGTTAATCCGCTTGCTGTTTCAAAGAAAGCATCTACCACATTTGGAATTTCACCTGTAAAGACAAAGGGTAATCCCCCAAAGAAAGAGAGTAAAATCCAACTCAACGCAACGGTAACGACCCCGTCTCGCGCCATAATTTTAAGTGGCTCAGGTTTTTTAAAGCTTAAGAGAGAGCCAATTACAAGCAACATCAAAATCGTACCAGCATAAGCAAGTTTTTGAGTATGTGACTCCTGATAAATAAAGCTAACAATTAGTGGTAAAGCTAAAAGTGCTGCTTCAACTTGAAGCATTTTCCCCACAAAATAGCGAACTGTTTTTATATTCATTGCGACACCTCTATTCCAAAATGTCGTTAATGTCGTCAAAGTCTTTTTCCGTTGTCACGACGATTACCTTATCAAATGGTTCAATGGTATCATTTCCGGCAGGATAGATTAGTTGTTGTCCACGAACAATAAACGCAATCAAGAGATTTGATTTTGTTTTGAGTTCTGATAATGGAATGCCACAAATCGCACTATTCTTTTGAACACGGAATTGCAGTGCTTCAACTTGGTTATCTGCTAAACGGTATAATGCTTCAACATTTGAGCCTTGAGTATTTGAACGTGAACGAACGAATTGAATAATTTCATTAGCCACGATATGTTTTGGAGTCACAACTGATTGGCTGTCAAAACCTTTAAATACTTTAAGAAGAGCTGGACGACTCATCTTCGTAATGATCTTTTGAACGCCTTGTTGTTTCGCATAGGCAGAAAGGATTAAGTTTTCCTCGTCAATCCCTGTCATCGATACAAACACATCATATTCTGTAATGCGTTGTTCCTCTAATACATCGTGATCAGTTCCGTCGGCATGAATTACTGTTGTATGTGGAAATGCATAGCTTAAAGTTTCACTGCGCTCTTCATTTACTTCAATCACTTTCGTATCGATTTTAGTTTGTTTCAACATATTGAGTAAATAATAGGTGATACGACCACCACCAACAATCACGGCCGAAGAGACACTCTTCGTTTCTTGTCCTGTTAATTTTAAGAAATTACGTAAGTCAGGATAAGCTCCAGTAATATACACATGATCTCCTGCTTCTAGTGTTGAATCTCCGTCCGGAATAAAGCTTTGTTCGTTACGATGAATCACACAGATTAAAATAGATTCAAAACGATTACGCACTTCTTTTAAAGATAATCCAGCAAGACGTGATCCTTCATTGATTTCCAATTCCAGTAAGCTCACTCGATTTCCAACAAAATTTTCCACACTTAATGCAGAAGGATAATTAAAGTTATTCGCGATATCACGGGCAGTAGAAAGCTCAGGGTTAATCAGTAATGAAATTCCTAAACTTTCACGAATGAGTTGTAATTGTTGTGAATACTCAGGATTACGCACACGTGCAACTGTATATTCCGCCCCAATTTTTTTCGCAAGAATTGATGCAATAATATTAATTTCGTCCATTTCCGTTACGGAAATAAAGATGTCACAGTTTTCCACTCCTGCTTCCACAAGAATATCGTAACTAGCACCATTTCCACAAATTCCCATAATATCGAATTTGTTTAAGAGTCGATCAATTAAATCTTGATTTTTATCAATCAATACAATGTCATTTTCTTCCGTTGAGAGTTCTTGGCAAATGACTTCGCCGACTTTCCCCCCACCGACAACAACAATTTTCATTTAGTTTCCTCCAGATTGAAAATCTTATACCCTCCTATTTTACCCGTCTGGTGCGGAAAGGTCAAAGTTTATCTTGTTTTCTAAAGGTGCAAAGCATGTTACACTATGGTCGGAGGCAACTATGAACGAACACGAATTACAAAACTTAACCGAGGAGATTTCGCGCACGTCTTTTCACCGCGAATTCACGCACAAAATCACTTATAACAATCGTCTACGCTCCAGCGGTGGTCGTTATCTTCTGAAGACGGGAAATATCGAGATTAACCCCCTTGTCGAACAAGAACTGGGGCTAGAAACTTTGACTGGCGTCATTAAACATGAACTCTGCCATTATCACTTGCATCAAATAGGTGGCGGCTATCGTCACCGTGACCAAGACTTCAAACGCCTGCTCGCTCAGGTAGGTGGAAGTCGATTTGTCGAGCGAATGAGAGATCCGAACTTCATTTACGAATGCACATCGTGCCATCACCGCTACCCTAGAATGCGTAAGATGAATACAAAACGCTATGTGTGCGGAAAATGTCACGGAAAACTAATCCTTTTAGATTGAAATTCCAACAAACATTTGATAAACTGAAATAGTTCTGCGGTCGTGGCGGAATGGCAGACGCGCTGTCTTGAGGGGGCAGTGGGTGTATACCTGTGCGGGTTCAAGTCCCGCCGGCCGCATAAAGAAAATGAAACACCCTAGATGGATGACCATCTAGGGTGTTTTTGTGGTTGTAAATCTAAATATTTTTGTGCAGTGATGAAGGCAAACTCACCGTCACCCAACATTCACACTGTGAATATTGGCTGAACGCTTTTGCTCACATCCTGTGTAGTTGAGTTCAGGCTCGTAGCTTTCGCGTTCCTTTCCGATAATTATCCGCACGTCCTTATCGGACGCTTGCGTTAATTTCGGTAAAGGGTCGAAAGCTGACCACTCGCCTTCACATCCCTGTATAGTTGAACTCGGGCTCACAGGACTGACGTCCACTTCCTGATATGTCCGCACGACTTTTTTCAAAGTCCCTTGCGGCATATCAGTCCAGTGATTCAGTCCTGAGCGTTCGCCCTCGTATCCTGCTGTAGTTGAGCTCGCAAAAGCATAGGCTCAAGCCTTTCGAGTTTAGTCCGCACGGTCTTCCAGACCGCTTACGGCTAAACTGCGAACCGTCATCGCCTATAAACGCCTTTTCTCACATCCTTAACGCATCGTCACAAATTCTTCGCTTCCCGTAGGATGAATGGCTACGGTTGCATCGAAGTCAGCTTTAGTGGCTCCCATTTTAATGGCTACTGCGAAGCCTTGAATCATTTCATCAACGCCATATCCAATCCCGTGAAGTCCAACTACTTTTTCATCTTGTCCTGCTGTAATCAGTTTGAAGCTCATTTGTTGGCGATGACTTGTTACTGCTGAATACATTCCAGCAAAAGTTGATAAGTATGTTTTCACGTTTTCTTTCCCATACTCTTTAACGGCTTGTTCTTCACTAAGCCCTACTGTTCCAATGGCTGGGTGTGAAAAAACAACTGTCGGAATCGTTGTGTAGTCCATTTTGGCGTTTGTTTGTCCGTTAAATAAACGTTCTGCTAATGTACGGCCTGCTTTAATCGCTACTGGTGTTAATTCTTTTTCACCAGAAACGTCACCCAGTGCGTACACTCCTTCAGCCGTTGTTTCTTGGTACTCATTCACTTTGATAAATCCACGTTCTGTTAATTCAACACCTGCTGCTTCAAGGTTTAATCCAGCTGTATTTGGAACGCGTCCTGTTGCCCAAATCACTTTTTCAGCAGTGAAACTTGTTCCATCTTCAAATTGAATTTCCACACTATCATTTTCTAATTGAACGAGTTTTTGAGGCACTTTATTAGTATGCAAAGTTGGTCCTGATTTTTCCATTTCCTCAACTAGCACTTCAATAATCGAATGATCGAAGTTACGAAGTGGACGATCGCGGCGAACAAATAGGTCTGTCTTTACGCCTAGAGCATGTAAAACACCCGCAAGTTCTACGGCAATATATCCAGCACCTAAGATGGCTACTGATTGTGGCAACTCATCCCATGCAAATACATCGTCAGAAGTGCCTCCAAGTTCTTTCCCTTCTACATTTGGAATCGCAGGTTTTGCGCCTGTTGCAATCACAATATGTTTTGCACGATACTCTTCCCCATTCACTTCAATCGTGTGGGCATCAACAAAGCTTGCATATCCTTTAATTAAGGTCACGTTGTTACGTTCAAATGTTCCATTATAAGAAGCGCGTGAACGGTCAATATACGCTTCACGATTTTTCTTTAGTGTCTTAAAATCGAATTTTACATTTTCTGCTGTAAATCCATAATCTGGTCCATACGCGTGAATCGCTTCTGCAATTTGCGCTCCATACCACATAATTTTTTTAGGAACACAGCCGATATTTACACAGGTTCCTCCAAGTAAGTTTCCTTCCACTACAGCTACTTTTGCACCATGCATAGCAGCACGATTGGCTGTGGCAATACCACCACTACCGCCACCGATAGAAATTAAATCAAATTCTTTCATTCATTCTTCCTCCTTTTTGTCACATTCATTCTATCAGAACACTTTTGCTTTTGTCTTAAACCCTGCTCATAGAATTAGTTTAGGCACAGAAAAAAATGATTACTTCTAAGCCTTGCGGTTTTATTTTATAATCGCTGTTACGGGGCACCGGACCAAGCCTTAGTCTTGCTCCTTCGAAGCTTCAAACGGGAGTAAGACCAAAGTCAAAACAGGACTCACAGTGTGAGTCCTGTTTGCTTTGTAGTCTTACCCCCGCAAGGCTGATTAGAATTAAGCGAATCACAAGTGATGAAGCTTGATTCAATCAGCTACTGCGTCTAACTTTATAAACTGTTTTAACTACGGAACAAGTTCCGACTCCGCGTAGTTCACATTCGATGTGATTCCCGTTACTGCGATTATAAAAATCCGCAGGCTTTTTCGTAATCATTTCTTTAGTGCTATTCATTTTTATGAGACAGAGTTTAAAAATACTCTGATAGAATTATGTGCCCAATAACGGCCTCTTCGCTCCTTACTAATGTGCTAGAACATTATTTCTGTTATTAAGTTTTGGAGCGTAGTGCTGTCTAGTTTGTTCGCTTAGTGCTCAACGATTATAGCTTTTCTAGCCAGATAGCGCAAAGAGTTTGGACAGCTGGGACAACAGTAGTAATCGAACCATGGTTATCGTATGCCTTATACCAGAGTTTGCCAGTTGAATCGAAGGCGTATTGGTACACCACAATCCAGTGATTTTTATACGGGCTACCTAGAGCAGCAGTTGTTCCTACAATAACAGGAACTCCGTCTTCTAGAAGGCTGGGTGTGACTTTTTCACTAAATAAATTAAAGCGTGTCTTATAGCCGTATTTCTTCCACTCGTCATTGAGTCCGCGTTGCACATCCCAATAAAAGGTTCCCCGATATGGGAACGCGTATTCAATGGAAGCTTCCATGCCTTTTAGAAGCTCATCCATCGTTTGTGTCACGACTTCTTCGCGTTTTGCCATCAGTACTGTTAACGCTGCAGCAGCATACGTCCCACAAATTCCTGGCGTCTTTCCATTTACATAAGCTTTAAACGGTTCCATTTCACTTTCAGGAAGACCTGTCCACTCAACAGTCTCTTCTAATGTGTGTTTTTTCTCCCACTTCATTCGCATCCTCCTTATTTTTCAAAATGGTATTCTTTTACTTGTAGATTTTCGTCTAAATCAAATACAAGTGGTGTCCCTGTTTGGATTTCAAATTTCAAAATTTCGTCTTCACTAAGATTCAATAAATATTTCACTAAACTACGTAGAGAATTTCCATGCGCAACAACTAAAACATTCTTACCATCTAGTAAATCCACTGCAATCTTATCTTGCCAAATCGGAAGTACGCGTTCTAAAGTTGTTTTCAATGTTTCCCCTTGAGGAAGATCCTTCACTTGTAAATGTCTGTAGCGTGGATCTTGCGCTTGTTTAGCAGCTTCTTCCTCGCTAAGGAGTGGAGGCATCACGTCATATGAACGTCTCCAAAGCAACACTTGTTCATCGCCGTATTTTTCACGGGTTTCTTGTTTGTTGAGTCCTTGTAAGGCTCCATAATGGCGTTCATTTAAACGCCAGCTCTTCGTCTCTGGTAAATAGTCTTGATTTAATTCAGACAAGACGATATGACCTGTATGGATAGCTCTTTTTAATACGGATAAATACACATGATCAAATTGAATGCCTAATGAACGTAGTACTTTTCCTGCGTGATGGGCTTCTTCTTCCCCTTTAGCAGTTAACTCCACATCGCTCCAACCAGTAAATAAATTGAGGGCATTCCATTCACTTTCTCCATGTCGAACAAATACTAATTTCATTTTTATTCCTTCTTTCTGTGAATCTATCTTTATTGTACGCCTGTTTTCTGCATCTTTCAAAGAAGGTCGCCCCAACACCTTGCAATTTGCCCTCTCTAGTCATTTAGTGGTAAAATAAGCTGATATCTATTTCATTAGATTAATTGGTATTAAATTTACCTGAAAGGACTATTATGAAACTACTAACGATTATCGGAAAAATAAAACGATTCTCGAACCAGGACTTAGCACTATACTTACTCATTATTAGTAGCTTCCTTCCGTTTTATTTATTCCTAACATTGTTTGGCTTATATATCATACTTCTTGCCTTTACCGGGAAATTAACACAAGTTCTAAAAGACCTCGTGTCACACCCATTTTTACTAACATTCATTGGATTTAGCTTTGTTGTTTCGATGGTGTCTGGAAACTATATTGGGGCTGTCATCTCAATTGGCTTTTTGATGTATGCTATATTTTTCAATTATTATCAAAGGCGATTAACACCGGACTTTTTCCATATTGTTCTACAGACGATTTTACTGCTTAGCATTTTTGCCGCTGGATTTGCGTTCTTAGAACACTACGAAATCGTTCATAAATTTAACTACACATTCCTATCTCCGAAGATGCAAGTATGGCACCAAAACCGTGCCGAAGTAACCTTCTTTAACCCGAATTATTACGGAATCATTTGTTGTTTCTGCATTATGATTGCCTTCTACTTACTTAGTATCACGAAGAGTTGGTTCTGGAAGTTCATTGGTGCTGTTGCGATTGGAATTAATCTATTCGGCCTCAGCTTCACTCAAAATAGAACGGCTTTCCCAGCGATTATCTGTGGAGCCATTATTTATCTCTTTACAACGATTCGAAACTCGAAAGCATTCTGGCTCAGTATTGCTGCTTTTGGAATTGGACTGATGTTCCTCTTCTCAAGTGACATCGGCGTTCGGATGGGAAGTTTTGGCTCTTCGATGGAAGAACGCATTTCGATTTGGAATGCTGGTGTGGTTCTCTTTAAACAAAATCCATGGTTTGGCGAAGGACCTCTAACCTACTTGCATAGTTTTGCAAGAATCGGAGCTCGCTATCATGAACACGCACATAGTTTATATATCGATACACTTTCAAGCTACGGAATTATCGGAACATTGCTTCTTGCAATAGCTTCTTTTAAACCTGTTCGCATGATTTTAGAAATGAGTCGCGATCCGAAGAAACGTCCAATCGTTGGACTCTATGTGTCACTCATCGTTGTACTTTTCGTACACGGCATATTCGATGTGGCCATTCTTTGGGTACAAAGTGCATTCCTATTCTTATTAGTGATGACAAGTATCCCGATGTGGCTAAAACAAGAAGAAAATAAAATGCCTCATGAATAGTAAATAATAAAAATCCCAACTTTCACTTCCGTGAAGGTTGGGATTTTTTGTTGCCTTATTTTGTTAAGTTACGGATGTTTTTGAAGATATCTTTATGGTTTTCAATCTTCGTATCATTTCCGATCACGACAAACGCGTTTTGATCCATGATTGCTTTCATCGTTGGAGCGTATGCGCGTACCTTTTCAGGAGTTGCTGCTAAGATTTCATCACGGAACTGTTGCACTTTCTCTTGTGTCAAATGAGTGAAGTAACGCGTGAAGGCTACTGCACCTTTTTGAGCAGCTGAGAGTGGACGGTCAATCGTACTGAATGTACCAATCAAGTTCTTTTCAAATTCCGCCTCTGACAAGTTAAAGTTTTCTAAGTACTCCACTTGTCCATCATAACGTTCAAGGGTTTCAACAATATTCGGATCACGGTAAGAAAGACCTGCAACGTCCCCTTTATCATTGATGACACTCATACCGCCATATGCCCCACCTTGAACACGAACTGTATTCCATAAGTAATCGAGTCCTAGAACTGATTTCAAGAATAAGTTCATACCGTTCACTGGAACCCCTAGAAGCGTTTGGTTATATCCTTTTGCAACATAGTTGATTTCTTGCGCTGTCTTGAATCCTTCATTTAACACTTCCACTGGATTTGTAAAGGCTTGTTTTTCAACTTTATGGTTTCCAAGGTGCTTGAAGAAGTTCTCTGACACTTGTTTGAAGTGATCGAAATCTTCCTTGCTTCCGACAAACGTAGCCACTAATTGGTCAGTTGTTAAAATCGTTTTTAACACGGCTTTCAAGCGGTCGATAAAGGCTTGAGGTTCTGCGTCAAAACCAGCCACCACATCGCAAATAAAGTCATAGTAGTCGATTCCTTCAAGCGATTGTAAGTATTTCGCGCCTTCGTAGTAATAAGACTCTAAACGACGAAGTGCTGCCACATGTGAACCATAGTTGAAGTTCATCTCTAAGTCCGCTTTCACATTGAGTAAGAGCTCTTTAATCTTCTCTACATCATCTAAGTTCGAACGATGAACGATTTCTTCAATCAAACTCAAAAGCTGTGGTTGATATTCAGACAAGGCTTTCCCGCTCACAGTGAATTTAGGATAGTAGATATTGTCCGCTACCGATTCAGTGATCACAGTCGCGTTAGTGCCGATGCCACCAGTATAGAAGTCGATTTCTGTGCTGAGGGCTTCATCTGTGAAGTTCTCCGTTCCAACTTCCCCTAACACTTCCGTTAAGAAGGCCACAACTGGAATATCTTCAGTCTTCACGCCTGATAAATCGAAGTAATATTTCACGTAAGAAATGCCTGCTGTGAAGTCTTCATAGTGTAAGAAGGTTGGTTTGCCTTCTTGTTCTTCAACAGTTAGTGGTAATGGCTTCACTTCGCGGTCGATATCTTCAATCGAGAGTTTTGGCAATTTCGCCAAATCTTCTTCCTTGTCAGGAGTTGTTTGACGTTCTAATAATTTTTGAGTTTCTTCAACCAATGCTTCTAATTCTTCGTCACTTAGTGAAGCCTTATAGGCAGCTAAATGTTCTTTTAGCGCTTGGTCTTTACGCTCTAGAAGTCCTGGTTCAGGAGAAAGTGTAATAACTGCTGAGTGCGTATTCTCTAATAGCGTACTTTGAATTAATTTTTCGAAGTATCCATTAGTCATTTCTCTTTGAATCTTATCTAAAATTGGTTGGTACTCAAATGTCTCGAACACATTTCCACCATATAGCCAGCTTGTTAGCGCGTTTAGAGAATACAGAATTCCTTTAGGAGTAGAACCTTCTAAAGCTGTAAGCTCTTTGTATCGGAAAGCTGCTTTGTTTAATGCCGCTTGAATAGCTTTTTGAGGAATTCCTTCTTCAACGAGTCGTTTTAATTCTGTTTCAATAATTGTAATAAATTCTTCTTTTGCAGAAGGATTTGTATCTTTCAGAACAATTTCAAATATAGGTGAATATGTTGCTGCGCCAAAACCACCAGATACATCAGAACCAAGGCCTGATTTCAAAAGTGCTTTTTTAATAGGTGCTGTATTACTTCCTAAAAGAAGTTCGTCTAATACCGCTAAAGCAATTAGCGATTCAGCATTCGTCCCTTTTCCTGCAGCCCAAACATAAGCGAGCAATGTTTTGTTTTCTTCAGATTCTTCTTGAGAAATCGAGAATTTTGCTTCTAATTCATGTCTTTTTTCAAACGGAACTTGTTCAACAGGACCAAAATCATATTCTTTTGGTTCGAACGCATCAAAGTATTCACTTAACTGACCAAAAGCAAGGTCTAAATCTAGATTTCCGTATAATGTTACGCGAGCATTACTTGGATGATAATATTTATCATGGAAATCCACAAATTTCTCTTGTGTTAAGGTTGGGATGCTAGCAGGCATTCCTCCTGAAATATGTTTATACACCGTATCTGGATATAAAGTTGGTTCAATTAAACGATATAATTCTGATTCTGGTTGGGAGAAAGCCCCACGCATTTCGTTATAAACAACGCCTTTATAAATCAGTTCATCGTCTGCATTTTCTAAGTGATAATGCCATCCCTCTTGCATTAAAATTTGAGGATCATGCTTGAAGTTCGGATAGAACACAGCATCTAAATAAACAGACATTAAATTGGTAAAATCTTTTTGATTACGAGAAGATACAGGATAAACTGTTTTATCCGAATAAGTCATCGCATTTAAGAAAGTATTTAGTGATCCTTTTAATAACTCTACAAAAGGTTCTTTCGTTGGATATTTTCTTGATCCATTTAATACTGAATGCTCAATAATATGCGCAATTCCATTATCATCATATGGTGGAGTTCTAAACGCGATATTAAAAGCCTTATTATCGTCTTCGTTCTCTAAATAAAGAACTTCCGCTCCTGTTTTTTCATGTTGATATAAATACCCTACTGAACGGATATCTGGTAAGTCTCTTTTTTCTAATAATTTAAAGCCTTTAAACTCTTTTGGCATAAAATTCCTCCTTCTTCTTAAAAGGTTTTCACTTATTTTAACATTTTTGGTACAAAAAAAGAAGATTAGGGACTGAATTAAGTTGTTTAGCGAAAATGCTTGATTAACAATAAATGAAATCACAAATTTATAGACGTGTGTGTCCATTTATTTACTAGAATATTTTCATATTTTTAAAATGTAACATATATGTTACATTTTACTTTTTTAAGACTTCTTTTCCGTCGAAAATTTACTATTCAAATATTTAATAGAAATTCATTGAACTCATATAATTTTAGTTCAGAATTAAAACGATTCCTCTTTGATTTTGGTAAACTAAGGGGAATATTTTGTTGTGGAAATATCTTTTTCCAATATTTTTTCTATATACGCTCTATTTCCTTGACTAATTATTAGATTTTTATTTATATAAAAATCGCTTCTTTTTATATACTAAAAGTTTACTTTAGGGAATATTTCTTATTTTTATCAGAAATATTATTTTCAATTTTTTTGAATCTATTTTGTGGTCACCTTCATGAAAATCTCCACATATAGTGTGTTTTTCTAAAATCTATTATTGGTATCTCGCTCTTACCCCTATAAAAATAGAAAAGGAATTAAGCAACCTCCATCGCTTAATTCCTTCAAAAATGTGAGCACTCAAACTTTCTTTCCCTATATACAAAACTCCCTCAATTCACTTATAAGTAAATTGAGGGAGTTTGCTTTTCTATTGCTTGTTTTGTTTCAATTTGTAAGTCGCATATGCTTTTAAAGAAATCGTTCCAAAAATAGCAACGGTTAATAAATTTAAAATACTTGCGATCCAGCCTTGAGTAAATACAATCGTTGTAGAAGACTGATAGAATAAAACATCTAAGGTTGGGGCAATCAACCCAAAGATTGCAATATTCACTGCAGCTTGAACCACGTTAAATCGAATCATATCGTGTTTTGAAAACACTCCTTGTCGAAGGCTATTTCTTCGAATCGCAAATCCAAACGTAAAACCTAACGCAGCTGAACTTATAGCCCAAGAAATCCATAAATGATCTGTATTGATTAAATCAAACAATACATGGCCAGTAAACCCAACAATGGCAGCTGGAAGTGCTCCAGCAACACCAGCAAAGAGCGCAAGGTACCCATATGCCAACTGAATATATACTCCTTCAATCGGTGTTGTAATCGACGTTACGGTCATTAAAGCAGTCATAATTACAATTCCTAAAATTGTATAGACAACTGTTTTTTGTAATCCGTCTTTCACAATCCTCTCCTCCTCTTAATGCGATGTAGGTTCTTCTCCGATAATTCGAACTTCTGGTTCTAGAGAAACTCCATCTTTTTCTAAAATAACTTTTTGAATATGGCGAATTAGATCCATATAATCTGTTGCCGTAGCGTTGTCAATGTTCACGATAAATCCAGCATGTTTATTGGAGACTTGTGCCCCACCAATTTGATATCCTTGTAAGCCAGCGTCTTGAATTAATTTCCCGGTAAAATATCCTTCAGGACGTTTAAAGACACTTCCACATGAAGGATATTCAAGCGGTTGTTTACTTTGACGTAAATGAGTTAATTCTGCAATTTTTTCGTCAATCTCTTCTTGATTCCCTTTATCTAATTGGAATCCCACTTCAATCACTAAATCTCCAGTATTTTGAATGAAACTGTGTCTGTAACTAAACTCTAATTCTTCAGCAGAATACGTCTTTAAGTGGCCTTCTGGAGTAATCACCTCTACGTATTCTACAACTTCACTGACTTCTCCACCATAAGCACCAGCGTTCATATAAATGGCTCCACCTACACTACCTGGAATTCCACAAGCAAATTCCAAACCAGTTAAGCCATTTTTAGCAGCTTCCTTAGAAACGTCAATTAAGGCTACTCCGCCTTCAGCAACAATTTTTGTACCGTCTACTTTTAAATGAGACATATCATTCAACATAATTACAGCACCAGAAATTCCGCCATCTTTAATGATAACATTAGAGGCATTTCCTAAAATTGTCGTCTGAATATTTTGCTCGCGTAACCAATGGGTGACTTCACTTGCTTCTTGTTTATCCTTTGGAAAAATAAGAATTGCAGCATTCCCACCAGTCTTAGTAAATGTATATTTTTTTAGAGGTTCATTGTAAAAAACTTTTACATTCGGAAACTCTTTTGAAAATACTGTATAGTCCATACTATTCTCCTTAATCGTAATCCATTTAATACTACTATTCTAATGAGTTTACGTCAAATGTTAGGAAACCTTGGGGAGCTTTTGCCGTAACAATTCTTTCACAAATCACATGGCTTAACAAGCTACTTTTTGCAGAAACTGGATTTTCTGATTTTGTCTGAACTGCAATGATAAAGCTATGAATAATCGTCTCAAATCCACGTTTGTACAAAGTAGAATCCCAACTCGTAAATCCATCCAAAACATCATCTTGACCTTGAGTAATCACCAAATCCGTTAAGTTTCGAAGAGAATAAGTTCCACTAGGACTTTGCACTTCAATTCTTTCTAAGTTAGCTCCAGAAGTTTCATTGAATTGAACCAAAGCCGTTTCATTTTCATTTTCTAGGTAAACCGTACATTGTTCTAACACTCCATCCTTTTTCTTATAGAAATAAGTACCATTCGTTGGAAGTGAATCCATTAAGTAAAGTGCTGTATCTAAAGGATGAATAAAGACATCAAAGACTCTAGTTCTTGTATCTTGAGAAACAACAGTACAGTTCTTTTCTGCAATAATTCTCTTCTTATCTTCTACACTTTTTAAGACTTCTACTTTAGGAGCAAAACGTCTATTAAATCCAGCCATGATGAAGGTATCGTGTTTTTTTGCTACTTGATATAACTCCAGAGTTTTTTCATAGCTAGGAGCTACCGGTTTATCGATATAAACAGGAATTCCTTTTTCTAAAAATTGTTTTGCCACCTCGAAATGAGCTTTTGTAGACACATGAATAAAGACTCCATCTAAAGGAAATTGCAATAATTCCTCAATCGTATTACAAGGAATACATCTCCCTAATAATTTAGATTCTCGATTCAACACTTCTTGATTTCGAGTACACATATACCATTTGACATTCCCAATCGAACGCATCACCGGTAAGTAAGCTTTTTGACTAATCGCTCCAACACCAACAATCCCAATATTTAACATTCTTTATCCTTCCCATTCTTGTAGTAATTGATGAACCATTTGAGCAGAACGTTTCCCTGCTTGAACGATAAAAGTATCAAAATCAACAGCAGAGGTCCCACGCTCTGGAATATCTGAAATCGCACGAATCACAATAAATGGCACTCCAAATGCGTGACACGCTTGTGCAATCGCTGCCCCTTCCATTTCAGACGCCATGACATCTGGGAAGTGCTTTAAAATATGTGTTCTTTGCTCACGAGTATGGATAAAGCTGTCAGACGAAACGATAAGGCCTGTATGGCTCTTTAAATCCACCTTAGCAATCGCTTGTTCAATGGACGGTAAGAAGTCCTGGTTCATGGCAAAACGCGCTGGCATGCCCGGCATTTGCCCGTATGCGTAATTAAAAGCTGTTACGTCAGCATCGCAGTACGCAAGCTCTGTTCCAATGACGATATCACCAATTTCTAGAGTTGTGCCAAATCCACCAGCAGAACCCGTATTCATCACCAAGTCTACTCCGAAGCGATCGATTAAGATTCCAGTAGCCAGTGCAGAAATCACTTTTCCAATTCCAGATTGGACAAGGACAATATTTTTTCCAACAATTGTCCCTTCGATAAACTCCCAGTTGGCAACGGTCGTTTTCTTCTCAATCGTCATTTCTTCTTCGAGCAGACGTTTTTCTTCTTCCATTGCCGCAATAATTCCAAATTTCATTCTTTCACCTCATCCTTATCGTTCAATCATCTTCGCCATCAAGACAATATCTTCATATCCGTCACCGATTTTTACACCGTTCTTAATGAGCCCTTCTTCTACAAATCCACACTTTTCATAGAGGTGACGGGCTTTTTTATTGATAGCAACAACCTCAAGTTCAACACGAGAAAGAGTTGAATATTCCCTCACCCAATCAAGCATTTCTTCCATCATGACGGTCGCAATTCCTTGGCCCCAATAGGACTTCAATACGCTAATTCCTAACTCTCCACGGTGTGAAAATTTAGGATGTAAGCTACCAGCAATCGAACCAACGGCAATAATGGCATCCCCATCTTTTGCTAGTAACATATATTGATTTTCGTTCTCGTAAAGCGATTCAATAAATAATTCTTCTTGAGCGACAGAATATCTCAATCCTTCCGCTCCAAAAGAAAGAAAATCCGTTTCACTTCCTACTTTTTTACTGTAATCTAATAGCGCTTTGGCATCATCTTTGACTGGAAGCGCAAATGTAATTTCTTTTTCTTTACTCATCAGTGACCTCCAATTTCTTGATAAATTCTTCGTACTCTTTTCCATGTGGGATTAAGCAAATCACTCGTTCAGACTCGCCGTCTCCTACACGGTCGATTTGAACCTTTAAGAACGTCGAAGGAAGTTCATCTTCAATATACTGCGCCCATTCAACGACGCACACACCACCCGCATAGAAGTACTCTTCAAGCCCCACTTCGCTGGCGCCGCCACTTTCTTCAATACGATACATGTCCATATGAAATAGTGGCAGTCTCCCTTTACGATACTCGCGAATCAATGTATACGTTGGGCTTTTAATCACACGGTCGATGCCTAAGCCAACAGCTATTCCTTTGGTAAGAGTCGTCTTTCCAGCGCCTAAATCGCCTTCTAGGATCACGCAGCTATTTTCAAATAACTCTTCGCCTAGACGCTTGCCTAGTGCCATTGTCTCCTCTTGTGATGTTGTATGTACTTCAAACATGATGATACTCCTTCAACCTTATCTCGTTGTCTTGCATAAAAAAAGAGCCAAGACAAACTGTCTTAGCTCATTATAGCATATTTCGCTTATTTTAGAACGCGTCCTAAAAATTCTTTTGTACGGTCTACTTGAGGGTTTTCAAAGATTTGTTCTGGAGTACCTTCTTCTGCGATAACCCCTTTATCCATGAAGACAACACGGTCACTCACTTCTTTGGCAAATCCCATTTCGTGCGTTACAACAATCATTGTTAGCCCTGTGTGCGCTAAGCTTTTCATTGTTTCTAATACTTCGTTAACCATTTCTGGGTCAAGTGCTGACGTTGGTTCGTCGAAAAGCAATACATCTGGTTGCATCGATAATGCACGCGCGATAGCCACACGTTGTTTTTGACCACCTGATAATTGACGAGGTTTTGCATTGATATACGCAGACATTCCTACTTTTTCAAGGAATTCTTTTGCGATTTTTTCTGCTTCCTCTTTTGATTTTTTCAACACTTTCATAGGTCCAACAATACAGTTTTCTAACACGTTTAAGTTGTTAAATAAGTTAAATTGTTGGAATACCATTCCTACGTGAGTACGGTATTCGTAAATGCTCTTGTCATGTTCTAAAATGTTTTGGCCATTGTAGTAGATTTCGCCTGAAGTTGGTTTTTCGAGTAAGTTGACACAACGTAAAAGTGTTGATTTCCCAGAACCACTTGATCCGATAATCGTTACTACTTCCCCTTGTTTTACTTCAAAAGAAATATCTTTAAGAACTTCATTAGTACCGAAAGTTTTACTTAAGTTTTGAATGGAAATTACTGCTTCGCTCATTATGCATTTCCTTTCTGTCTAGTTTTTTCTTCGACTGCTGACATTGAATTTGAGTTTAATGGATCTGAATAAATCACTTCATAGTTATCTGGACCATCTAATTTACGCTCGAAGTAACGTAAGATACGAGTCACTGTGAATGTCATGATGAAGTATAAAATTAATGTGACAAAGAATGTATCAAAGTAACGGAAGTTTTGTCCCGCAACTGTTTTTGTCGCAAAGTACAATTCTGAAACTGAAATTACGTTCAATACAGAAGTATCTTTGATGTTGATAACGAACTCATTCCCTACTGCTGGAAGGATGTTACGAAGTACTTGTGGGAAAACAACATAGCGCATTGTTTGCCAGTGAGTCATCCCGATAGCTTGGCTGGCTTCAAATTGTCCTTGGTCGATAGAAATAATCCCACCACGAACGATTTCTGACATATAAGCCCCTGTATTAATCGATACGATGAAAATCGCAGCGAATGTAACATCTAAGTTAATTCCAAACATTAATGCTGTTCCGTAGTAAATTACCATCGCTTGTACGATCATCGGTGTTCCACGGAAGAACTCTGTATAGCAGTTTAAAATGATAACTGCAATTTTTAAAAGGATACGTTTAGGTCCTTTTTCTGGTAGTGGAATTGTTTTAACAAATCCGATGAACATCCCGATTAATGTCCCGATAATTGTACCAATAATTGAAATATATAGTGTAATCCAGGCACCTGTTAAAAACATTTGCCAGTTCTGTTGAATGATTTTTACAATCCAATCAATACTCATTTATTTTCCTACTTTCTATATTTTGTGTATGTATACGCCACACAATGTGGCGGTGTGTTATGTTTGCTTTTTGTATTTAGCGAGTGCCCCTGCGCAGTGGTGTAGTTGAGCTCGCAATCACCCAACATTCACACAGTGAATATTGGCTGAACGCTTTTCCTCACATCCTGTAGTTGAACTCGGGCTCACAGGACTGACGTCCACTTCCTGATATGTCCGCACGACTTGTCCCAAGTCCTTTGCGTCATATCAGTCCAGTGATTCAGTCCTGACCGTTCGCCCTCGTATCCTGTTTATTCTGCTGCTGGCTGATTCTTAATTGCTTCTTGCATGATTTGTTGACGTTCTTCGCTAGAGATTGTTTTTAATGCTTCGTTGATTTCTTTTGTTAGTGAGCTATCTTTTCTCACACCAACAGCTGTTTGTGTGTCTTCTGGTGATGTTTTGAAGCCATCTGTTAATTTTACCATTACGAAGTCACTGTTTGCTGCTTGAGCTGAAATTGCTTCTGGTAATTCAGAAACGTAAGCGTCAATTGTTCCAGATTGTAAAGCTACACGCATTGCTGGGAAGTTATCCATAGCAGTTTGTTTGTCGACACCAGGAATTTGGTCGATTACTGAGTAGTGGAAAGTATTTAATTGAGCTGTTACTTTAGCACCAGAGAAATCCGCTAATGAAGTTGCATTTGCATATTTAGAACCTTTTTTTACAACTAATACTAATTGTGAATCATAGTAAGAATCAGTAAAGTCGATTGTCGCTTTACGCTCTTCAGTAGGACTCATACCTGCAATGATTGCATCTATTTTACTTGAAACAAGAGCTGGTGTTAAGCCATCCCACTCAGTTTTAACAATAACTAATTCTTTTCCTAATTGTTTAGCTACACGTTTTGCGATTTCAACGTCATAACCACCAGCGTATTGGTCAGTTCCTTGAATTTTTACCGCACCGTTTGAATCATCGTTTTGAGTCCAGTTAAATGGTGGATATCCTGCTTCCATCCCAACCACTAATTGATTTTGATTGGCTGTTCCTTGACTAACAGGGGTTCCACACGCTGCTAATCCTACTGTCATTGCTAAAGTTGCAATTGCGCCTAAAATTTTTTTCATTTTCTTTCTCTCCTTTTCGATTATCAAACTGGTTCACTCATCACACACAAAAAAGGAACCACGAACAAAAGCCGTGATTCCCCATAAAAAAAGTCATAAGTAGTCATTCTTTTGCCCGGTAATTGATTGCACTTCATGAGTATCTGGGCAGATATCATGACAGTGACTGACCTATTATGACCAGCCCCCAACGTTTTCACGTTTCGGCGAAATCCCCTTTCCAGTTTCCTGTACTCTTGTCATCCGCACCTCAGTTCAATAACCATTTGATTTAATTGTTGAACATAAATTAACACATAATTTTTTGAAAGTCAACCCCTATATTTACATTTTTTGAAAATAACTATCAAAACTCCTTTTTATCTCCTCCACCTTCTCTAACATTATGCCTCAGAAAAGCATTATATATTAGTCGATGAAGCAACAGATATATTAATTACGGAAAATCCGCAAGGATTTGGAGTAATTACTGTCTCCTTTCCCCCTCCACTATCAGGTTGCCTTAGAAATGATTTTTTTGCACTAAAAAAATAAATGATTACGAAGGACTTCGAGTTTCTATAATCGCAGTGGTGGGGAATCGTATTAAATGCGAATTAAAGGGAGTTAGGAATTTATCCCTTACTCCCTTTTTGAGGCTTTAAAGGTGAGAGACTCAAGGCTCGAACCGGTACCCCACTACAGCGATTATAAAAGAAACCGAAGGTTCCGAAGTAATCATTTATAAAGTATTTATTTCCCAGCACAAAAAGAGTGCCTCATTTCTGAGGCACCCTGTTAGATGAATTATTTATTCACATTTTCCCATTGCCAGCTCACAACTTCAGGAATATCTTCCCCGTGTTCACGGATGTAGCTGTGGTGGAATTCCACAGTTTCGTCCATTTTCGCAGCAAATTCGCTAGCTTTGTCGCCGTATACAGCAACTGCAGCGTCTTTAGCAACGTGGAAGCGGTCCATTTCAGATAATACACGCATATCGAATGGAGTTGTGATATCTCCGTTTTCACGGTATCCGTGGATATGAACATTATGATTGTTGCGATCGAAGAATAAATCACGAATCATACCTTCATAACCGTGGAAGCAGAATACAACTGGTTTATCAGTAGTAAATAATTTATCAAATTCTTCGTCAGATAAACCACGTGGGTCCACTTTTGGAGAACGTAATTTCAAGATATCTACTACGTTAATGAAGCGAATCTTCAATTCTGGGAATTGTTTGTGCAAGATTGAAATACCTGCTAATGCTTCTAAGTTAGGTTCAGTACCTGCAGCAGCAATTACTACGTCTGGTTCTTCTCCTTCTTTCACTGTTGAAGCCCAATCAATTACTTTGTAACCTTCACGTACTAATTCTTTAGCTTCTTCTACTGAGTAGAATTGTGGACGTGGGTGTTTTGAAGAAACGATTAAGTTAATTTTATCTTCTGAACTTAAAGCTTCAGCCATAACAGCCATTAAACTGTTTGTATCCGCTGGTAAGTATTCACGAACGAATTCAGGTTTTTTCTCAGCTAAGTGTGTTAATAAACCTGGATCTTGGTGAGTATATCCATTGTGGTCTTGTTGGAACACTGTTGATGTTGCAATCAAGTTTAATGATGGATAGTTTTTACGCCATGGAGCGTGAGTTTTAGCTTTACGTAACCATTTGAAGTGTTGAGTGATCATTGAGTCCACTACACGTAAGAATGATTCGTAAGATGCGAAGAATCCGTGACGACCTGTTAATACATACCCTTCTAAGAATCCTTCAGCTTGGTGTTCTGATAATTGTGAGTCGATAACACGACCAACTGGTGAAATCCATTCATCGTAGCTTTCGTCACGACGACCAACCCATTGACGGTTCGTTGCTTTGAAGACTTCGTTTAGACGGTTAGATTTAGTTTCGTCTGGTCCAAAGATACGGAAGTTATCTGGGTTTGCTTTTACTAAGTCAGCAGCAAATTTACCAAATTCAATCATATCTTGTTTTTGGATAGCACCTGGTTTAGATGTATCGATTGCATGTTTAGTCCAATCAGTAATTTCCATTGGTTTTACAACCCCTGCGTTAGTGATTGGGTTCATGCTCATACGACGTGGGCCTTTTGGAGAAATTGCAGCAATTTCTTCTACTAATTTACCATTTTCATCGAATAATTCTTCTGGACGGTATGATTTCAACCAGTCTACTAAGCTATCGATGTGTTCCATAGCTTCTCCAGATACTGGGATTGGAACTTGGTGAGCACGGAATCCACCTTCGATTGGTTCATGGTTCCATTCTTTTGGACCTGTCCAACCTTTAGGAGTACGTACTACTAATACTGGCCAATGTGGCATTGTAGCTTCTTCGGCGCTCTTAGAACGAGCTTCTTTTTGAATCGCTTGGATTTTTTCAATAGCTTCATCTAATTTAGCAGCCATTAATGGGTGAACTTCTTTAGGATCTGTTCCTTCTACGAAGATTGGATCCCATCCTAAACCATTGAAGAATTGTGTTAACTCTTCATCTGTACGACGAGCTAAAATAGTTGGGTTGTGGATTTTACCACCGTTTAAGTAAAGGATTGGTAAAACTGCACCATCGTTTACTGGGTTGATAAATGTGTTTGAGAACCAACCAGCTGCTAAAGGACCCGTTTCTGCTTCTCCGTCACCGATAACTGCTGCGGCAATTACGTTAGGGTTATCTAAAACAGCACCTGTAGCATGTGATAATGAGTAACCTAATTCTCCACCTTCGTGAATTGAACCAGGAGTTTCTGGAGCCGCGTGAGACGCAATTCCTCCAGGGAATGAGAAGATTTTACATAATTGTTTGAACCCTGCTTCATCTTGAGTGATTTGTGGGTATAACTCTGTGTAAGATCCATCTAAGTAAGAGTTAGAAACCATTACTTGTCCACCGTGACCTGGTCCTTCAATGTAGAACATATCTAAGTCATATTTATTAATAGCACGGTTTAAGTGCGCATAAATAAAGTTTTGTCCTGCGATTGTTCCCCAGTGTCCGATTGGATGAAGTTTAACGTCTTCTTTTTGGATTGGACGACGTAAAAGTGGGTTATCTTTTAAGTACATTTGAGCTACTGAAATGTAGTTTGCTGCACGCCACCAAGCATCCACCTTTGCTAAGTATTCTGGTGTATCAAATTGTGTCATGTATATATTCTTCCCTTCTTGTTTTTGGTTTCCTAAGAAATCAGAAAAGTCGATTCAAAAAATTCCTATTTTTTAATCGACATGTATTTACCATAGCCTGTAGTATCTGTCAAGAAGAAGCATGGTAACCTTTACCGATTACGATTATTTTCTGTTCTCTCAAGGAAATATTCCTGTTTTCGAAATAGTTATCTAAATATCGAAAACGTTCATAACCACATTTATTTGACTGTTTTATCTCGATTTTTTGATCATTTAATTCATCGAGCACTCTATATTACCATTTTTTATGTTCATTCCGCAATAAAACGTTCATAAAAAGTATGATAGGATCAAAAAAATCCGAGGTTTCCACCCCGGATTTTCCATATAATAAGGTTCAAACAGATCTTTATTTAAAATATTGAAGAAACTCTCCGTATCCTTCTTCTTCGAGTTTATCAACTGGGATAAAGCGAAGAGACGCTGAATTAATGCAATAACGTAGTCCACCTAATTCTTTTGGACCGTCTTCAAAGACGTGTCCTAAATGTGAATCTGCTTGTCCACTTCTTACTTCAGTTCTTTTACGGCTTAGTTTGTAATCTTCTTTCTCCGTTAGAGTTGTATTTTCAATTGGTTTTGAAAATGATGGCCAACCACATCCTGCATCAAATTTATCCTTTGAGCTAAAAAGTGGTTCACCACTGACGATATCTACATAGATTCCTTCTTCGTAGAAATCATCATATTCTCCTGAGAAAGGTCTTTCTGTGGCTTCATTTTGAGTCACTTCGTATTGAATTTCTGTTAATCGTTTTTTTAGTTCTTCTTTTGAAAATTCCATCGTGGTCTCTCCTATTCAAATTGTTGTCGTTTCGTTTGATGCGGATCTTGAATTCTCTTGAAGAGATGTTCCAAGTCCTTATTCGTTAAATGAACGAGTACGGGTCTACCGTGCGGACAGTTATATGGATTTTTACATTTTGCTAAATCCACTAATAACTGACGTGCTTCCCATTCACTTAAGTGGTGATTGGCTTTAATCGAACCTTTACAGCTCATCATGATCGCTGTAGCTTCTCTTAATTTAGCAACCGTAATCTTTTCGTCAGCCAAGATAAAGTCGATAATTTCTTCGATAATCGCCTTCTCCTGTCCCTTTTTAATCCATGCTGGATGCGATTGAATTTGGAAGGTATTTTGCCCGAACGGCTCCATCCCAATTCCAAACTCTTCTACAAGAGGTAGTCGTTCTTCCAATTTCACGCTATCCTTCTTCGAGAACTCCAGTAATATCGGAACCATTAGTGGTTGACTGACTCGGCCTACTTTACCAATCTCCACTTTGAACTGTTCATATTTAATCCGTTCTTGGGCGGCATGTTGGTCAATCATATATAAACCTTTTTCGTTTTGCGCGAATAAATAAGTTCCATGCATTTGTCCAAAATAATGCAATTCTGGGAATTCCTTTTCGAAAGGCTGTGTATCGATTTTCTCAGCTAATTTCAAGTAGTCTGCATGGTCATCGTGGCTGTCCACGAGTTCTTCTTGAAGGACAGGTTCAACTACTTTCCTTACTTGAATAGGCGCATCATCGGCTGGTAGAACTTCCACTTCTTCTCTTACATTTTCTGAATAAGAAGGTGTTTCTACGCGAGTAGACTCCACAATAGGTGTCTTCAATTGCCACTCCAAAGTTTGTTGGACTGGTTTTGGAGCTTCTACCCGGTTTTCTTTGCGTTTGAAGGACAAGTCTTCAATCGACTCTGGAATGCGTTGGACACCCTGTATCGCCTCTCTAATCGCTTTTTGAATTACGAGAGAAAGTTCTTGCTCTTTACTGATTCGAACTTCTTGTTTCGTTGGATGCACGTTCACATCAACGAGTTGTACGTCCATTTCAATCGAAATAATCGTAATAGGGAATCGTCCCACCATTAATGTGGATCCGTATCCTAATGTAATGGCCTTTGCGATTGCCATATTGCGGATTGGTCGTCCATTAATGAAAATCGATAAGTAATTGCGGTTTGAACGAGTGAGTTCTGGGAGCGACGTGTATCCTGATACTTTGAAATCTTCGTCTTCTCCACTAAAAGGTAACATCTTACGAGCATTTACGGGTCCAATATTTCCAGCGACTGCTTGCAGCAACTCACCCTTCCCAGAAGTTTGCAATAACAGATTGCTGTCATTTTTCAAAATAAAGGCAATTTCTGGGTGACTGAGAGATGCTTTACTCACTACATCCGTAATATGAGCTAACTCCGTCTGCAATGTACGAACGAATTTCAACCTAGCCGGTGTATTATAAAACAAATCTTCAACTAGGAAAGTCGTTCCTTTTAACGGAGGAACGGTCTTTTCTTCTTTAATTTCACCAGACTCAATTTTCAACTCCACGCCGCTATCTTCACCGGTAGAAGTCGTCAGCGTCACTTTCGATACAGCCGTAATACTCGCTAAGGCTTCACCGCGGAACCCAAGCGTACGGATTCTAAAGAGTTGTTCCGGCGAATAGAGTTTACTCGTTGTATGACGTTTAATCGACATACGAGCGTCCTCTTTCGTCATTCCACTTCCATTGTCTTGAATGCGAATCTTACGAAGTCCACTCTCTTCGATTTCAATCTCGATACGAGTACTGC
>ERZ773087.371-NODE-371-length-34463-cov-35.317339_pt1 | contig 34463 bp, 23 predicted proteins | sample MGYA00511375_ERZ773087 | MGnify/ENA primary metagenome ERZ773087 (study PRJEB29015, sample SAMEA2737995) | human oral metagenome | biome: human oral; feature: human-associated habitat; material: dental | place: China | collected 2063 ...
TATTGTATCTTTGTCCAGTACTTCGTACATGAGAGGAGTGTTTATCTTGGTTTTTTACAGTACAAAGATGATGAACTCCTCTCAATTTGTAGAGATTTAAAAGGTCTAGACGACTTCAATATCTATTTTATAAAATGTTGCCAAAATGATTTCTACCGATAAAATAAAAAATAAAATAGTATGCATACTTGTATTATGTGCTACAATTTATATGCCTGTGTTCGGACAACAAGCAGTCCCTTTCAAATTATGGGGTAAAATAATGACAAAAGCAGGGAAACCTCTCGTAGATGTCAGCATAGTTATCTATTTTACTAATGATTTGAATAATATTGCAGCATATTGTATATCAGATGAAAACGGGGCTTATTCTATAGAAAGCGCATATAAAGGTGATAGCATAAAAGTGGTAGCTACAGGGCTCAACATAGACAACCATACTGCCTACATTCCTTCCAAAACAAGAGAATTTAATATCATCGTAGAAGAAAAGACATTTACATTAAAAGAAGTTGTAGTGAAAAGTACTAAATTATATGCTCAAGAAGACACTATCAATTACAATGTTTCATCATTTCTTTCTAAAAATGATCTTTCTCTTGGTGACGTATTAAAAAAGATGCCTGGAATTACTGTTGGTGAATCAGGTGAAATTTCCGTAAAAGGAAAGCCTGTTAAGCACTTATATATAGAAGGGCTGGATATGATGAAAGACCGCTATGGCATAGCCACCAACAACATAGATCCAAACGCGATTGCTACTGTTCAAGTTTTTCAGAACCATCAAGATATTAAGGCTTTAAAAGGTTTAACAGAAGAAGATAAAGCCTCTATAAATTTGAGACTTCGTAAGGGAGTTAAAGGGGTGTTCAATGTTATTGCGACGCTAAGTGGTGGTGCTGAAAGAAAAATGTTATGGAGTAATAATTTGATGGCAACTCTTTTCAAAAAGAATAGTCAGTTTTTTGCCATTTACAAGGGAAATAACACGGGTAAAGACCTTTGTAGTGAACTACAATCGTTTGATTTTAGAGATACAGGCAGTCCTATGCTCACTCAGATTAGCTTTCTTATCCCCCCGGAGATAAGTAAAGAAAAATACTACTTCAATCGTTCACATTCTTTTAACTATAATAATGTTTATCGTGTTGGTAGAGATGCCGAACTTGCTCTCAATGCAGCTTATTATACCGACAGCGAAAATCGAAATAGCCAAACTACAGTACAACATCTCCTGCCTGATAATACCACCATAGCTTTTAACGAAATCAGCGATGGCAAAAGAAAAGAGCACATGGCATACTTAGACTTCAGCATTGAAAGCAATAAAAAAATGAATTATCTAAAGGAACAAATCAGATTAAACTATCAGAGAGAGCACTATTCAATGAATATAGTCAATAAAGAGCAAATCACCCAAAATAGTGCTATGGATTATTTTAATACGAGTAATCACCTACACTGGATAAAAAGAGGAGACCACGAGAAAGGTATGGAAATAAATTCGAAGACCGGTTTTTCACAAAGGCCACATTGGCTTGGTGTTAATATTGATTTATTCAACGAAGACAGTATCAGCATTTCAAAGGGGCTATACCAGCATGCTAAAACACGCAACTTTTACACAGAGAATACGATGAGGTTTCTTCAAACCCTTATTATTGGACCTGTCCAAATTCATCTTGTTACAAATATGAATGTCCATCACGACCGATTGGAAAGTCAGCTTTCTCGTTTATTAGAAAACGATATAACAACATTATTTGCTGCTAATAACCTTAGCATGACTCGTTTTAATGCAGGTATGGGAGTAGAATGTTTCGTGAAATTCCGGCGATTTTCTATAGATGCATATTCCCCAATATTGTATCAACATTGCATTTTAAAAGAAATAAACGGCAAAACATTGAGCACCAAGAACCAGATAGTAACATCGCCTAAAATGACAATGCGCTACAATCTCAATACTGATAACACGCTATCTTTATCTATATGGCGTTCAACACATACTCCCCCCCTTACCAAACTTTACAGTCAAAATATCCTAACTAAATATAATGTACAAACTGTCTATACGTCTCAAGATTTATATAATGCAGACTCGTGGCAGTGCAGTTGTAGCTATAATTATAAAAATTTGCTCTCAATGCTCTTTGTAGACATTTCTACTGGTTATACACATATTCTTCCAAGAATTCTATATGGCTATTCGTATAAAGGCAATACAGAGATACTTAACAGTGTACACACCAATCAAATTGGGCATTCATGTTTTATACTTCTCCAGGGAAGTAAGGGATTTGATTGGAAACGTTCAAAAATAGGTTGGGAAGGGCGATTTATATTCGGTAGCAATCCTATACTCTTGCAAGATCAAGTGATAGATAGTCAATCGAAAATATTGGCTTTCAATCTAGACTTTTCTGCTGTACTAAATTCTTTTCTTGCACTAAACTATCGAGGAGCATTTGCCAATTCTACAGTAAGAATAAAAGATGGTAGCAATATACCTGAACTCACACAATTTACAAACAAAGCAACCTTGACTTTCTCGTTACCAATCCACATCGATCTCAATTTTGGTATTTATCAATACTATAATAACCGTAATACCATCAATAAAAATTATATTTCTGAAGATATTGAAGTAATTTATAACTGTAAGCGGATAAGGTTCAGTCTGGTATGTACTAACCTATCCAACAATCAAACTTATTTAAATTCTACACAGTCAGGACTTTCTTCCTACATTACTCAATACGGTATCAGAGGTCGAAGCGTATTGATGAAGATGAGATTCAAGATATTATGAGGGAAAAGTTGTAATAATCAAGTTTAAAAACAGAAGAAACCAAAACATATTATGTATCATAAAAGAGCGTTTAGATCCGTAAAATACGGTAAGTTTAGCTTAAACAAACATTTTATTTAATTATTTAGTATGAAAAAACTAAAATTACATGAGTTCTCCAAACGAGCTTTAGAAACTAGGGAGATGAACAACCTTATTGGTGGTTCTGATGAATGGTGTGGTTGTCATGGTCCGTCATCAACAAGTGATAACGGCTTGGCGAATCGCGCAGGAGGTCTTGAATCCTCTAGTTCTATCATCTGGATTGGAAGACATTAGTTTCCAACCTACAGCTAAGAGGACTTATCCTCTTAGCTGTTTAATATATTTAGAAATATGAAAAAGATAAATTTAACGTTTGCGTTGTTAATACAAGCCATATTAACATTTAGCCAAACCTACACTCAAGGCTGTGCCTCGATTGAAAAAAGTAATGTTCTTGACCATGCTAAGTATAGAATAACTTATTGCCTAAAATTCAAATATAGCAATAATGATAAGGAATATAATCAAGATACTCGAATAGTGCAAATAGGTACAAAAGTTGTCAAAGATTATAGCGATAGATTATTACACTATGATACCCTGGCTACATCAAACTTTAAAATGGGGCGTCCAACTCCTCATCTTTCTGATGCAGTATTTCCATATGAAATTATCAATCATTATTCTTCACAAGGAACATTAGTCAACTATCGTATGTTTTTCCAATTGGGAACGCTAAGATACCTTGAACAATTTGTCAAGCAAAACTGGTCATTAACTAATGGAACAACTATTACAATTTTAAATCATAAATGTCATAAGGCGACATTAACATTTGGCAAACGTATTTATACAGCTTGGTATGCTCCAGATATTCCTATACATTATGGACCATATAAATTTGAAGGTCTTCCTGGCCTAATTATGCAAATAGAAGACTCGGAAAAAAAATATATATGGTCTATTACAAATTTGCAGAATGTGGACGAACCGATATATGACCATATATATAGCGGTACTAAAAAGACTGATAGTAAAAAAGCTAGTGCAACAATTAAAAGACAGTTTAAATCCACAAATGCTCTACTCAATGCAACAGGTGTAAAAAGGATGAAAGTTGTAAGTGGAAAGCTTGTAGAAATGACTGCAACCGATGAAAAGCCAATACCATTTGAACCAATAGAACTTCCTTAATTAAACCATAAAAATCTAGCGGGTTGGCATCAGGATGCGCACCTGTGATCAAGTCATTGTGGGTTGTTTCTTACCCAAGCTCTTCTTTAATAGGGTGCAGTTTGATAGGTTTTGATAGCCTGTTGATAATTAAACGGTTGCCGTTAGTTTAAACGATGCGTTGTTACAGCTAAGATGGAAGCTTGTTGCATATCATCTGTAACAACATTCCAACTTAGCTGTAACGTGGCGAGTTGTCAAAAAAGCTTATTGCGAGTGAAAACCCATTGGGATGCAATAACATGCGTTTTGGGTTTGAAATAGGCTAGGTAACGGCTGGAATGTTGATGAACGATGCTTGCTCGAGAGATGAAACGCAGCGATACCAATAAGGGGTTGCCAAGTGGCAGCCCCTTATTGGTATGCTAAGTGTAATGTTAGTAGGTGGGATAAGCCAATTGGTGGGTTGCCCAATCTATGGGCATGTTAGCCTTTAAACCTGCCTGCATTGCACTCATCGGTTTGTTGTTATTTGGCCTTTCCCAGCAACACCAGGGCCTTTTGCACCACATGGTTGTTTTGGTTCATGATGTGGAAATACTCCGACATGTCCCACAGGTCGCGAGCCACCAACGCTTTCAGCTGTATCTTGATGCTTGCCAAACTGGTTTTCAGCTCCTTTTGGTCTTTGGCTTTAACCTTTTGCTTTTCGCCTTCGGCCACAATCTCGTCTATAAGTTCTTGCGGCACCTGATACTTCTTGTTGAACTCCGCAAACGAGGGGTACTTCTTTTTCAGTTCCTTGCGATGCTTGTCCATGTATTGTATATTGGCATTAACGATAATTCTCTTGGCAGCAAGCTCGCGATTGTAACGCGAAAACTGCGTGGTGTCTAGCGGAACAAAGTAGTCGGGCATGATGCCACCGCCACCATACACCGCGCGTTTGCGGCGTAGAGTTTGGTATTTCAGCGAGTCGTTTATGTGAATGCTGTCTGCGCTGTAAAGCTCGCCATTCTTAAAGCGGTTGTCTAGGTCCTTCTCGTAGTTGGCATTGTCGCCCTTGGTGTAGGGTTTTTGTATGCACCTGCCCGAAGGCGTGTAATAATGAGCCACGGTTAGGCGCATCATACTGCCGTCGGCAAACTCAATAGGCCTTTGAACTAAGCCTTTGCCAAACGAACGACGGCCTACGACGATGCCGCGATCTTGGTCTTGCAACGCCCCCGTAACGATTTCGGCAGCCGATGCCGAGAACTCGTTAACCAGTACGAACACCCTGCCCGTGAGCATTCCGCCATCGCCTTGCGCGCGAAACTCCTGCCTGTCTGCATTTCGTCCTTGGGTATATACGATGAGATCGTTTCGGCGCAAAAACTCGTTGGCAACGCGCACCGCTGCTTGCAGGTAGCCGCCGCCATTGTCTTGCAGATCGAGTATCAGGTCGGTTGCGCCCTGCAATTGCAGTTTCATCAACGCCCGCATAAACTCTTCGTAGGTGGTGGCGCCGAAACTGCCGATGCGGATATAGCCCACGCCCGGCCTGATAAGATAGTAGGCATCGAGCGTCTCGATGGGTATTTTATCGCGTTTTACATGAAAGGCAAGCAGCCCCTTAATGCCAGGGCGCACGATACCCAGCTTAACGATGCTGCCTTTGGGGCCTCGCAGTCGGCGTACGATGTCTTCTTGCGACATCTTCACCCCAGCGATAGCCGTGTCGTTAACGCTTACAATGCGGTCGCCAGCCAGTACTCCCACCTTTTCTGAGGGGCCTTTGGCCACGGGTTGTATAACTAGCAGCGTATCTTTGGCTACGTTAAACTGTACGCCGATGCCCTCGAACGAACCTTGCAACGATTCGTTCATGGCCTTTGTTTCTTTCGCAGTGGAGTAAGACGAGTGGGGGTCTAGCTTTTCGAGCATGCCCCTGATGGCATCCTCAACCAGCTTGTTTTCGTTAACGGTGTCGACATACAAGTTCTTGATTGCCATTTCGGCAATCTGCATTTTTTGCTGCGGATTGTCTTTTCCGATGGTAGTCCGCAACTGTGCTTGTGCAGCTAGTGTGGCGAAACAAGCTGCAAGAATTAAGATTTTCTTCATATCTGTACGTATTTACTTTGGTTGGGTTGGGAGGGGTGGTAACAACAATGGTACAAGTCGGGCTGGTTGTATGTGCCGCGACAGGTTAAAACATTTCTAACTGATTTTATAAAGGCATGTTCTAAAACTTCCACGCTTATTTTTTTCTCCTTTTTAGGTTTGCTCTTCACTGTCTTTCTGTCTTTATCTGGCATCTTAGCCTTACTCTTTCAGCGGCATAGTGCACTATGCTCCCATCAAGGATTAAGCCAAGTTTGCATGGATAAAGCCTGAAAGCGCAGTGCAGGTAACTTTCAGAACACCTGCCTAGACCAATCAATAAAGCCTTTTCATCATCCTCTCCAATATCCCTAATTCTCTCGTTCAATCTTTTTCGTTCTCTCTTTCACTCTTTTCTCTCTCTATTCTCTTTGTTCTCTTAGGTGCTTTCTTCTCCTTTCTTTAACGTGTTAATAAATTATACTTCGGTGGTTTCTTCTTCTGTTGGGCCGTCGGTTTCCACCACCAAGTTGTCTATAATGAAGTTTTGGCGCTCCATTGTGTTCTTGCCCATGTAATACTCCAATAGCTTATGCACTTGGTCGTTCTTGTGCAAGGTAACCTGTTCCAGTCGCATTTCGGGACCGATGAAGTGCGTAAACTCTTCGGGCGAAATCTCGCCCAATCCCTTAAAGCGCGTAATTTCGGGGTCGGGCCCCAGCTCGGCGATGGCTTTCTGCCGTTCGTCTTCGTTGTAGCAATAGCGCGTGATGAAGTCGTTTTTGCGTTCGCCCTTCATCAGTCGTGCATCGGCAGCGGCAATCACCTTCTTGCTCTTAATCTTTGTTCGGCGGTTTCGTACGCGGAACAAGGGCGTTTGCAGCACGTAGACATGGCCTTTCTTCACCAGTTCGGGGAAGAACTGCAAGAAGAAAGTGATGATTAGCAGGCGAATGTGCATGCCGTCGACGTCGGCATCGGTGGCCACGATAACCTTATTATATCGCAAAGTGTCGAGTCCTTCTTCGATATCTAGTGCCGCTTGCAGCAGGTTGAACTCTTCGTTTTCGTACACCACCTTCTTAGTAAGCCCGTAAGAGTTGAGTGGTTTGCCGCGAAGTGAGAACACGGCCTGCGTGTTTACGTCGCGACTTTTAGTGATGCTGCCGCTTGCCGAGTCGCCTTCGGTGATGAAGATGGAACTTTCTTCCTTGCGATCGTTCTTTGCATCGCTGAAATGTATGCGGCAATCGCGCAGCTTTCTGTTGTGCAGGTTGGCCTTCTTTGCCCTTTCGCGTGCAATTTTGGTTACGCCTGCCATCGCCTTTCGCTCTCTTTCGCTCTCGTCAATCTTGCGTTTAATCTCTTCGGCCACGTCGGCGTGTATGTGCAGGTAGTTGTCTACTTCGCGCTTGATGAAGTCGCCCACGTACTTGTTAACGCTTTCTCCGCCAGGACTCATCGTCAGCGAGCCCAGCTTAATCTTGGTTTGGCTTTCGAACATGGGCTCTTGTACGTTGATGGCGATGGCTGCCACCAGTCCGTTGCGAATGTCAACGTACTCGTAGTTCTTCGAGAAAAAGTCTTTAATGGTTTTGGCGATGTGCTCTTTAAACGCGCTTTGGTGCGTGCCGCCCTGTGTGGTGTGCTGCCCGTTTACAAAGGAGTAATACTCCTCGCCGTATTGGTTGGCGTGGGTAAAGGCAATCTCGATGTCTTCGCCCTGTATGTGAATGATGGGATATAGCCCATCGTTGGTCATGCGGTCGTTCAGCAAGTCGGCCAAACCATTGCGGCTAATGATGCGCCGCCCATTGTGCATGATGGTTAAGCCGGCGTTAAGGTAGGTGTAGTTGCGGAGCATTGTTTCCACGAACTCGCCCTTGAAACGATAGTTGAGGAATAGCGTGTTGTCGGGTTCGAAGAAGATGAACGTGCCGTTTTCTTCTTTGGTGTCCTCCGTGTTGTCGCTAATCAGTTCGCCCCTTTCGAACACCACGGTGCGTACCTTACCCTCGCGATACGACCTAGCCTCGAAACGTGCGCTCAATGCGTTGACGGCTTTGAGGCCAACACCATTTAATCCCACGCTCTTTTGAAACGCCTTCGAGTCGTATTTGCCGCCCGTGTTGAGCATGCTCACGGCCTCTACCAGTTTTCCTTGCGGAATGCCGCGGCCGTAGTCGCGCACAGATACGCGCAGGTCGTCTTCCAAATCCACCTCGATACGCTTGCCGGCCTGCATCTTAAACTCGTCGATAGAGTTGTCAATCACCTCTTTCAGCAGTACATAAATGCCGTCTTCGGCTTGTGTTCCGTCGCCAAGTCGGCCGATGTACATACCTGGGCGTGTGCGAACGTGCTCCATGTCCGACAAGTGCCTAATGTTATCGTCGGTGTATGCCGTCTGGTTGTTGCCTTGTTGGGTGGATGTGGGCGTGTTGTTTGCGTTCGAACTTGCCGCGTTGGCTGGCCCGAATGTCATCTCTTGTTGATTATTAGGTGTTTTTTTCTTATTCATCTTCTTTTGTGGTGTCTACTAATTGGCTCTTTTATGGTGCGCCCCTGCGTTAGAAAGTCTTGATGTAACACTTGCGTCTTTTGTGGATGCTAGCATCTAACCACTCCCATTGGCTTTGTACTTTCGAGTTGGTTTCCATCTCCACCTGTGTTTCTCCCCATTCAAATCCGTACTTTTGGTAGCGCGGAATAAGGTCGGCGAAGAGCAGCGAGTTGACGCCTTTCATGCGATATTCGGGCAAAACGCCGATGAGCAGCAGGTCTACCACCTTTGTTTTGTGGTATTTGATGGCTCTTAGCACGTGCCACCAGCCGAAGGGCGTTAGTCTTCCGCGACGGCATTTTTGCAAGGCGCGCGTTAACGAGGGGATGGAAATGCCCAGTCCTACGAGCTTGTTGTCGGCCGCCTCGTCTTCAACAAGTGTGATAAGGTCCAGGTCGGCCATAGGGAAGTACAGCTTTACGTACTGGTCCATCTGCTTTTCGGTAAGTTCCGAGTAGCCGTATAGGTGTCCGTAGGTCTTATTCACGAGGTCGAAGATACGTTTGCCGTACCCTCCTTTGAATACATCGTCGCGTGTAAGCTTCTTTATTTTAAGGCTATAACGCTTTTGTATCATGTCGGCAATCTTGGCGAACTTCTCTGGAACTTCGTCGGGCACCATCAGCTTGTACTCCACATAGTGATTGTCCACCTCAAACCCTTCGATGCTTTCCATCAGTTGGGGGTAGTACTCATAATTATATATGGTGGGCATGGTGCCTAGTTGGTCGAACCCTGTTGTGAGCATACCTTCTGGGTCCATGTCGGTAAAGCCCAGCGGACCCACGATAGAGCGCATGCCCTTAGAACGCCCATACTCTTCTACGGCATGAAGTAATGCCTCTAACACTTCTCGGTCGTTGATGAAGTCTATCCATCCGAAGCGCACGCTTTTACGGTCCCACTTCTTGTTGGCGCTGTGGTTGATGATGGCAGCAACGCGCCCAACCAACTTTCTTTCTTTGTAAGCGAGGAAGTATTCGGCCTCGCAGAAGTCGAACGCCGCGTTTTTGTCTTTGCTCAACGTATTCATTTCGTCGCTGAACAGGTTTGGCGCGTCATACTCGTTACCCTCGTATAGGTCGTAATGTAGGTCGATGAACGCCTTTAAGTCGCTTTTGGTGCAGACTTTCTTTATTATCACTGCAGACATGTTCTATGTATATTATTTGCTGTTTTTGTTCTTTTTGCCTTTTCTCAAAAGCCTCAGCCGCATGGCTTGGGGGCTTACTTGCGCGTGGGCAAGGTTAGAAAAAGGGCGGTTTAAGCCGAACGTATTCGTGCTTTAACTTGCAAATGTACAATAAAATGCGCAGACTTCAAAGAAGTTTTTGTAAAATGCTCCTTTTATCTCGCATCTTTTTTGTTACTTTGCGGTAAGATATGACAAGTATGGAATAAAAGAACAACAGATGTTTGATGGCGTATGGAAGGGGAACAAGGCTATTTATCGCGGTGTTAAAAATGCGTAACGCACCGCAGTTTTGGTTGCAATAGCTTTTGTACTCGGAATAAAACGCCTACTTTTGACCAACGTTTGACAGTAATCTTATAACAAATTTAATACACAAATGGTATGCAAAAAACTCTCTTGCTTTTGTTTTTTCTTGTGTTATGGACTAGCCTTAATGCACAGATAAACATTACAGGCCTAGTTCAAGATGAGGCTGGTCATCCCTTGGAAGGTGCCGTTGTGAGTCTCGTCTCGGATGGAACAAAAGAAAAACAAAATGCAATCAGTGATGCAAATGGTCGTTTTGGTTTAGCCGTTAACAAGGATAAACACCTCGACAACCTCTTAGTAACTTATCTTGGCTATGCCGATTATCATGTAAGATTGGAGAATGTAGTCCATGATTTATATTTGGGTGAGATAACCATGCTGCCTGTTGAACGCACAATGCAAGAAGTAGAGGTGGTGGGGCAACGTGAAATACAAAAGATAGACCGTAAGATTATCATCCCTTCCAAACTCCAATTGAAAGCTGCTACCAATGGATTTGGCCTATTGCGAAACATGCAATTGTCTGGAATTAGGCTCAACACCATCGATAATACCATACGCACATCTACGGGCGAGCCCGTTCAATTGCGCATCAATGGCGTGAAAACAACTATTGCAGAGATAAAGGCCATTCGCCCACACGATGTTCTAAGGGTGGAATATTACGATATGCCTGGGGCACGCTATGCAGGTGCGGCAGCCGTTATCGACATTATCGTGAGATATAAGGAAAGGGGAGGCAATGTTAGTGGCGACTTAACCAATGGCGTTTCGATGCTGGGCTTTGGCGAATATCAGCTGTCTGCCAACTATCATGAAGGCAAATCGGAACTGAAAGCCGTGGCATGGTGGAACAGACGTGACCTGAAATGGATAAGGGAGAATACCGAAACATACCACTATAACGACCGAACTTTAACCAACAGAGAGATAGGCGACCCCACAAAAGCTAAGTTCAATAACTTTGATTTCTCTCTGTGGTATAGCTACGCGGTTAACAAAAGCGTGTTCAGTGTTATATTCCGAGACAGGTATAACCACGTGCCGAACTCCACTACCGATAGGATTAGCACTTTATATACGGAGAACAAAACCTATCGCATCAACGACTTTATGAGCACGCACGACAATTCGCCCTCGTTAGACCTGTACTTTCATACCATGCTACCTCACCAGCAGACTATCTATTTCGACCTCGTTGGCACTTATATCGGCAGTGGAAGTAATCGTAAATACACCTTGTTTGAGACGGGGCACAATGATCAAGACTTTGTTTCCGAAACAACGGGGCGTAAGTATTCGCTCATCGCCGAAGGTATATACGAAAAGATGTTCAACCGCAGCAAGCTTTCTTTCGGTGTTAAGCATACGCAGACGTACACCAAAAACAGTTATAGTGGGACAATAGAGAACCTAGTTAAGCTGAACACATCGGAGACTTACCTTTATACCGAGTGGCTTTCTAAACTGGGGAAACTAACTTATACCTTGGGATTGGGGGTAATGCGGATATACAATAGTCAGGCAAACAACAACCTTAGCTCGCTAATCTTTCGGCCTAGGTTATCGCTTGCTTACAATGTGACAAACAGCTTGGCGATAAAATACGCAGGATACGTGTCGGGTTATGCACCTTCGCTCTCTAACATGAGCGACGTTTCGCAAGACATTGACATTTATCAGCTAAGACGTGGAAACCCAAATCTAAAAGCAGTTACTTTCGTATCGAACAGTCTTTCTGTAGATTGGGCGACGAAATGGCTGAATGTTGGCCTGTACGGAAGGTACAGCTACGATCACAAACCCATTATGGAAGAAACGCTATTGGAGAACCAACGCTTTGTGCGAACGATGAACAATCAACGCGGTTTCCACCGTATTAACACCCGCATTGATTTTAAACTCCACCCATTTGGCGATTGGCTTTCCCTTCAAGTAACACCATTCTTCAACCGATTCATTAGCAATGGCAACCACTACACCCACACTCACGCCAACTGGGGGATGCGCGGGCAGCTGCTAGCCATGTATAAGCAGTGGCTTTTGGCTGCCGAAATGGAGACGAGCCAGCATAGCTTGTGGGGCGAAACGCTAGACAAAGAAGAGGCTAGCCATAATATAGCTCTTGGATATAACAAGGACAAATGGGCGGTACAGTTGGTGGTGGCGAACCCATTCACCACCCTTTATACCACCGAAGTGGAGAACCTGTCGCGTATTGCGCCTGCAAATAAACTGGCGTATTCCAGAAATCTGCGGCGCATATTGATGATAAACGTGTCGTTCAATCTCGATTTTGGCAAAGCCAAGACCGCAGGGAACAAGCGCATAACCAACACTGATGAGAATACGGGCGTGCTGCATGGCAGATAATGCCCTTTAATTTAGATAAGCCATAAACAACAGCCGAATATGGGAAAAGGAAAGAAAGGAGGCAAGCGCCTCACCAAAAAGCAGGTGGCCGAAAGGCTACAACAGTTTTTCGAGCAGCAGCCAGGAAAGACTTTCAGTTTCAAAGAAGTCTTTAAAGGACTGAAACTCGACACGCATCCGCTCAAGATGCTGGCCATCGACGTGATGGAAGAGATGGCTTGGGACGACTTCTTGACCAAAGTTACCGACAGTTCGTATCGCCTCAATCAGGCAGGTCAGGTTCTCGAAGGCCGTTTCGTACGCAAAACCAACGGCAAAAACTCGTTCGTACCCGACGATGGCTCATTGCCCATCTTCGTAAGTGAGCGAAACTCCAAGTCGGCGCTTAACGGAGACCGTGTTCGCGTGCAGCTGATGGCGCGCCGCAAACGCCATATTAAGGAGGCGTTGGTTATCGAAATTCTGAAACGCGCCAAAGACCAAGTGGTGGGTAAACTGCGGGTTGAACGCGATATGGCGTTCCTTGTAACGCCCGAAAACCTATACGTACACGATATCTTCGTGCCTAAACGTAAGCTAAAAGGCGGCAAAACGGGCGATAAGGCCGTGGTGAAAATAACCCAATGGCCCGATGCCGAGCACAAGAATATCATGGGAGAAGTAATTGACGTGCTTGGTCCTACGGGCGAAAACGATGTGGAGATGCATGCCATCTTGGCCCAATACGGCTTGCCCTACACTTATCCCAAGGCGGCAGAAGAGGCTGCCGAACGCATTTCGGCCGAGATAACACAGAAGGACTACGACGAACGCGAAGACTTCCGCAACGTGTTTACCTGCACCATCGACCCGCGAGATGCCAAGGATTTCGACGATGCACTGTCTATTCGCATGCTCGATAAGGGCCTTTGGCAGGTGGGCGTGCACATAGCCGACGTGAGTCATTACGTTACCGAGGGTAGCATCATCGATAAAGAGGCCATGAAACGCGCCACAAGTGTGTATCTTGTAGACCGCACCATACCCATGTTGCCCGAACGGCTGTGTAACTTTATCTGCTCGCTTCGCCCTGATGAAGAGAAGTTGGCTTATAGTGTTATCTTTAATATGGACGAAAACGCCGACGTAAAGGCTTATCGTATCGTGCACACTGTGATAAAAAGCGATAGGCGATATGCCTACGAAGAGGTACAACAACTGTTGGAAGACAACGGTGTTGTTGACGGAACGGGCGAACCTGCACCGCCAGCACCGAAGGGAGGATATAAAGGTGAGAACGCCGACAGCCTGATTATGCTAGACAAGTTGGCCAAGAAACTGCGCGAAAAGCGATTTAAGAACGGAGCTGTAAAGTTCGACCGCGAAGAACTTCACTTCGATGTAGACGAACAAGGCAAGCCCATTCGCGCCTATTTCAAGCGTTCGAAGGATGCCAATAAGCTGATAGAAGAGTTTATGCTTTTGGCTAACAAGACCGTGGCCGAGAGTGTTGGCAAGCCCAAAGGCGGCCGAACGCCCAAGACTTTGCCTTATCGTGTGCACGATAATCCCGACCCGCAGAAGCTCGAAACCTTGCGCGAGTTTATCATGAAGTTTGGTTATAAGCTGAAAACAACGAGCACTAAGGGCGAAACTTCGCGCTCGTTGAATAAGCTAATGGACGAGGTTGCGGGCAAACGTGAGCAAAACCTCATCGAAACCATTGCCCTACGCGCCATGATGAAGGCCAAATACAGCATCCATAACATTGGTCACTTCGGCCTGGCCTTCGATTATTACACGCATTTCACCAGTCCTATACGCCGTTATCCCGACACGATGGTGCATCGTTTGCTTACGCGTTATGCCGCAGGAGGCCGCAGTGCGAACAAGGAACACTATGAAGAACTGTGCGAGCATTCGTCGGAAATGGAACAGATTGCACAGAACGCGGAGCGCGATTCCATTAAGTATAAGATGGTAGAGTTTATGGCCGACAAGCTGGGCGAAGAGTATGATGCGCACATCAGCGGCATTGCCAGCTATGGTATCTATTGCGAGATAGACGAAAACCACTGCGAAGGCATGGTGCCCATGCGCGATTTGGACGACGATTACTACGACTTCGACGAACGAAACTATTGTCTTGTAGGCAGGCGACGCCACCGAAAGTACCAGCTTGGCGACCCTATTCGCATACAAGTGGCTCGTGTAGACCAAGAGAAACGTCAGCTAGACTTCACCGTGGTTGATAAATAAAACCTCACCCCCTGTCCCTTTTCCCTTTGGAAAGGAGGCAGGGGGTGTGCTTTATTCATCATCTTTTCACGGCTTTATCCATCCTTTCACCCTTTCACCTTTCCACCTTTCCACGGCATTATCCATCCTTTCACCTTTTCACTCTTTCACCTTTTCACCTTTAAAAGGCGTTAGCCATTTTTTCACCTTTCCACCTTTTCACCTTTCCACCTTTTCACTCTTTCACCTTTTCAATTTTTCACCTTTCCACCCTTACTTACTCCCAAAGTTTTCATACCTTTGCATCAAAAAGATGAGAATTACCACCGTGATACTCGACTTTGACGGCACACTAGGCGACTCGCGCCGCATCATTGTCGACACACTGAGAGAAACCCTGCGGCTACATGGCTTGCCACAAAATAGCGAAGACCAATGCGCGGCCACCATCGGGCTGCCCCTTAAAGAGGCTTTCGTGCGCTTGGCAAATGTAGACGACGCAACGGCCACAGCCTGTGTAACAACCTATCGCAGCATTTTCGATGTTAACAACGTTACAGGTGCCGTAAAGCCCTTTGCCAACGTGGTGCAAACCATTAAGCGCATGCACGATGCAGGTCTAACGCTCACCATAGCCAGCAGTCGTGGGCGCGACTCGCTACCCAACCTCGTGCGGAGCATCGGCATAGGCCCATACATCAGCTATATTGTGAGTGCCGACGATGTTACGAACGCCAAACCTCATCCCGAACCAGTGCTCCTTACCCTCGAACACTTTGGCGTAAAGCCCGAAGAAACGCTCGTTGTGGGCGATATGGCATTCGATATTGAGATGGGACGCCGCGCCAACACCCTTACTTGTGGCGTAACCTATGGCAACGGCACGCCTGCCGAGTTGGAAGAAGCAGGTGCCAATTGGGTGATAGACGACTTTGCCGAGCTGCTCAACATCATTTAATCCCCTTAACACCACCGCGCAACACCCACTGCACTTCGAAATAAAAACCCATAAAAAACGATACTTATGCAACCAATCATCAACCACTTTACCGACAACGATGCCTACACTTTCAGTTGCCAGTACTACATTTTGCAAACCTATCCGCGCGCCGAAGTGGAGTACACCTTCTTCGACCGTAACCACACCGTGTACCCCGAAGGCTTTGCCGAGAAAGTAAAAGAGCAAATTAACCTGATGCAGAACGTGCGAATAACCGAAGAAGAGATAGCCTTTATGCAGCATCGCATGTATTATCTGCCCCAATGGTACTTCACTTTCTTGCGCGGTTACAAGTTCAATCCGGCCGAAGTGCATATCGAACAAGCCCCAGATGGGCAACTCGCCATATCCATTCGCGGCAAATGGTATTCCACCATCATGTGGGAAATGCCCGTACTGTCCATCGTTTCCGAGTTGATGCACCTGCATCGCGGCGACTTAGAACGCTATGATGCCGATGTTGAGTACGAACGCGCTGTCGATAAAGCTAGGCAGATATTGCGCGGAGGATTGGTTTTGGGCGACATGGGTACGCGTCGCCGACTGTCTTTTGTGCATCACGACAATGTGATACGTGCCATGAAAGCCTCCGCCGATGCAGGCGGCGAGCAGGTAGACGGTATTTTCGTGCCGTGGAAAGGTCGCATCGTGGGTACAAGCAACGTGTATCTGGCCATGAAATATGGGTTGGTGCCTATGGGAACGATGAGCCATCAGATTATAGAATTTGAAGAAAACGTCAGCGGCATCTTCGAATGCAACTTCAATGTGATGCGTAAGTTCAGCGATGTTTACGATGGCGACAACGGCATTTACCTCTACGACTGCTTCGGCGACAAGGTTTTCTTCAACAATCTATCAAAGCGCATGGCCTTGATGTTCGTTGGGTTGCGTGTAGACAGCGGCGTGGAAGAAGAGCAAACCGAAAAAATCATCGAGAAATACAAGCAGCTGGGCATCGACCCCGCCACCAAGCAGGTGATATATAGCAATGGCTTGAACATCGAACGCGCCTTAGAGATACACCGCTTTGTAGACGGACGTGTGCAAGACAGCTACGGCATGGGCACTTTCCTTACTTGCGATGTGCTGGGATGTAAGCCCATGAACATCGTGGTGAAACTCACTAAGTGCCGCATTACTGAGAAACGCGAATGGCACGACTGTGTAAAACTATCGTGCGACAAAGGTAAAACGCTGGGTAATCCTGAGAAATGCGCCTATCTGTTGAAGCAGATAGGGTAGGTGGAACACCTTGAATAAAACGAAGAGAAGCGAGCGAAGGCCGACTGTGATGTAAAAGCATGACCTTCGTTCGCTTACTTCTTCCTAACGATGAGTATGTAAAACGGGGCTCGGTAAGAGAGACACAGGTGTATAATGACAAGCGAGTAGAAATTCTTTAAGAAAATTCGCACCACTTGTTTTGTATGGTCTTAGTTGAGATTTTCTTTCCTTCTTCTTTGCACTTTAAAGCATAAAGTGTATATTTGCAGCATCTAATTATAATAACCCTAGGGCAGTGGCATGCGCTCCAACTTCAATTAATTAACTCAAATGGAGTGTCTAGGCCTTTTGGTCGCATGTATATTCCACTTCCATTTTTAAAACCGAAGACGATGAAACAATTGAAAAGCAGTTTGTGGTTGATGGCAGTGCTTGTGCTGTTGGCCGCTTGTAGTGCAGATGAGGAGAAAGAAATGTACAGGCCCACGGCGGCATCTGCCGTCAACAGCACCGTGTATGTTGAAGTGCAAGATGGCGAAAAGACCCTATCGCCCAGTGCCATGCTGTACGAATGCAAGTTCTCGGTGTTTGGTAAAGCCAGTAAACGCACCTTAAACGTGGATGCCTACAAGCTAGATGACGTTGACGTGTTTCGCTTTTTTGCCGACTTGCCCGACGAGTCTGTAATGAAATTCTGGGACACGGCCGAGGGAAAACGTGGCGAAGGCTATGCAGATGTGGTGATAATGATAGACCGCGTTAAGCTGCCGATGCGTTTTCATTATGCGTATGCGGCTGTGCCCAATGCCGAAAAAATGTTGGGAGGAACGAGTATTGTTATAAAATCGGTGGAGTATCAGGGTAAAACGATAGACCCTTACCTGCATAATAAGTATTTCAAAATTGTTTTGCGCAAGCAAGGGCAAGGCTATTCGGTAGAGTAAAGTGGTGCGTTAAACCCACTTGGGCTAAGCCGATGGCATTAACTCTCAACCCAAAGCTCTTGAATTCAGCAACGGATAAGGACATTGAAGACTGATAAATTCAGGCTCTCGTCAACTTACAAACTTACAAACTTGAATAATAATAACACACGATGAAACATTTGCGAATACCCTTGCTCGTAGCATTGACAACCCTATTCGTTGTAGCTTGTGGCTCGAACAGCGATGCAGACGATTCCGCCTTTGTGGTGGAAAACACGGTGTATGTGCAGGTACAAGACGAAGATGGACAGCCCATAGACCCCGACGAGCTATTGAAAGATAATAAGTTTTCTGTTGTTGGGCAGAAAGGCGGTAAGGCCTTAGACGTGCGAACGGAAGTGATGTATGGCGATAAGCTGCTCGTTTTCTCGCCCGAATTTCCATTGAAGCATTCCTTCGATATGTTTCCCCCATCCCATGATGCCAAAGGCGTAACACGCTCTGATGGCAGACGAAACGGCATTACCGAAGAATACATTGCCAAAATGAGAAAAAGATTCGCAACGGCTGGTGGACATTCGGAAGCTGAAATCTCGATAGATGGAGTGAAGATACCGATAATCTTTAATTACAGCTTTTTCATAGATGCCTCCAAATTCTTGTCTTCGGGCTCGCGGTCGGATACAGGTGTCGAACTCAGAATAGTTTCTTGTGAGGGCAAAAGTGTTGACCCCTATATGTCGTTTTCCTATTTTAGGATTCAGTTGAGGAAAAAAGGGCAGGGCTATACCCTAGTCGATCCTTACAATACTAGCAATGAATCCTAGTTCAACGCAATACAATATGGCTATTAAGGGCGCGCCCCGCGGTGCGCCTTTCATGCTGAAGTGGTCTTCGCTTTTCATGTTGTCATAACTGTGAGAGGTGACTTGTCGTCTTTATGGTGCGCACAAAAACAGATAAACACTCCTCATCATGCACAAGGTGTTAAGACGAAGATGTGCTAAAATTCAACATTCAGCACCATTTGTCAGCGTAAAACGTGCTTATATCTTGAATAGTGACGCAAACTTACTAACTTACACCCTTAATGCCTTACTACCTCATATCTTCATCTACTTACAACTTACTAGATCCCACCTCAGTAAATTACTACCTTCTACTTCACCACCAAACTCCTTACTCCTTTACCACCTTACTCCTTACTACCTACTACCTCACCACTTACTACCTACTACCTTACTACTTACTACTTACCACCTACTACCTTACTACCTACTACCTTACTACTTACTACCTCACCACTTACTACCTTACTCCTTTACTACCTTAAAATTTTAAAATATATTTTACAAAACGCACCCTTCGTACAACACCCTTCTAGCGCAAAAACAGCTCTCAAAACAGGCAAATGGCTGCAAATTTGGGTTTGGTGCGTTCCTGTTTTAGTCCAATTTTGAGCATGCCACCTGCATTTTGCACCACTTTACCTTTCTAGTTTGCTGCCGACTCTTGTTTTTGCAAGCCCCAAATTGCTGCTTTTTGCCCCTAAAAACCCACTTTTTAGTGTATGTTTTGCCCTTTTGAGCCATGTATTTAATGGTTCTAGAAGGTTGTATTTATACCATTGCGGCGGATATTTATGCTTTTTGCCTTGCATTTAGCGGCACATTGAACTGCGTTTTGCACCATTTTACCTCGCGTTTAGCAGCAAAACGCATTGCATTTAGCGGCATATTGCAGTGCATTTTGCACCAAAACGCACTCCATTTTGCACCAAAACGCACTCCATTTTGCACCAGAACGCAGTGCATTTAGCAGCAAACAGCCCAAAAGTTGGTGAAAATGGTGGTTCGTTTAAATAAAAATACATTTTGCCGCACCCACAGGCTAACCCTATTTTGCATTGAAACCAACCTTCGCGAGAATCGATTTTTTGCGGCAAGGCAAGCGAGTGGCGAGAAAAAATGGCACTAATAATGTTAAAATCTATGCTGAAAAACGGACAAAAGTTGGAGGGGTTAGTGAGCTTGTTGGTCAGTAAGTTTGTGAGCCAATAGGTTTCTGAGCATGCAAAAGCTTATTCCGTGTGCTGCGTTGGCTTATCAATCGGGGCGGTTTCTCTGCTTATGGGCAGTTTATGTGCAATGCTTGTGGGGGCTTAATGATGTTGTCGTGGGGTGCAAAGCAAGATAAGGTACTGGATGTGCAATAAACCTTAATGCCAGGAACAAACCAACCGAGAAAGCAAAGCAGGCTGCAAAGATGCCGTAGGGGGATGTTGCGCCCTCGCGCGTGCAGGCATGCGCATATATAATAAGGTGCATGTTGTGGGGGAGTGGGCCATGAATATCATGGTAAGTGGCAAACTTTGAAACGCTCTGATTTGCAAAGTTATACCTGCAAATGTAGCTATCCGTTTCGCAATTGTTTGTTTGCTGCCTTACTTGTTAAAACTGATTTTATGTACCTTCCTACCTATCAAAAATGCGCCGAAACGACTTCCATATACAAAAAACGTGGATAAAAACACTGAAAACGTAAAAATATTTTGTGCGTTTCGCTATTTTTTCGTAACTTTGCAGCATTCAGTGGAATGAGGGACTCCGACGAGAGTTCCTCATTTTCATTATCAGTAACAACAAAATATGATTGACAAAAACGTTGTAAAAGAACTTGTTGAACAATGGTTAGCCGACAAAGAGTACTTTCTTGTCGACGTTGAGACTAGTCCAGACAGCCGTATCGTGGTGGAAATAGACCATGCCGACGGCGTTTGGATTGAAGACTGTGTGGAGCTGAGCCGCTTTATCGAGGAACATTTGAACCGAGATGAAGAGGATTACGAACTGGAAGTGGGGTCGGCTGGACTGGGACAACCCTTTAAAGTGCCACAACAATACGTGAACTTCATTGGTAAGGAGGTTGAGGTGTTGGATAAAGACGGCAAGAAATACAAGGGAATACTCAAAAGCGTGGACGGAAACGACTTCGTGGTTGCGGTGAACGAGAAGGTGAAAGTGGAAGGGAAGAAACGCCCTGTGCTGCAAGACGTGGACCACAACTTTAAGATGGATGGTGTGAAATATACCAAGTATCTGATTCAGTTTTGAGGGGTAAAGTAGTAAGGTAGTAAAGTAGTAAAGTAGTAAGTGGAAGGTAGGAGTTAAGGAGTTAAGCCAAATGCTTTGTTGCAGAGCTACAATGGCCTGTTGCCTTAAAGGTGTTAAGCCAAATGTTTTGTGGCAGAGCGGTAACAACTTTGTTAACTCGTCAGCTTGTCAACGACCTATCGCCTTAAAGGAGTTAAGTTAAATGTTTTGTGGCTTTGCTGTTAATGCTTTAACAAATTAACCCCGAACTTGTAAACTCATACACTTATCAACTTACCCTCTGGTTAACTTGTCAACTTGTTAACTCGTCAACTAACAAGCTTGTCAACTCATAAACTAATAATTATAAGGAGAAATTAATTGGCTCGCCCCCCATGCTGCCGATACGTGGGAACACCATTCGCACGTGCAATCGACTTGCAATGTTGGGGTAAGACCACATCAAACGATAATAAACCCTATGGTAGCAAGAAAAAAAGATGAGAATATCTTGAGCATGGTCGACACGTTCAAGGAGTTTAAAGACACCAAGAACATCGACCGAATGACCTTGGTGAGCGTTCTGGAAGAAAGCTTTCGCAACGTGCTTGCCCGTATCTTCGGTAGCGACGAGAACTTTGATGTTATCGTAAACCCAGATAAGGGCGACTTTGAAATTTACCGCAACCGAATGGTGGTGGCTGATGGAGAAGTGGAAGACGAGAACAAACAAATTGCGTTGGCCGAGGCGCAAAAGATTGAACCCGACTACGAAGTGGGCGAAGAAGTTACCGAACGAGTAGACTTCGCCAAGTTCGGACGTCGTGCCATCTTAACGCTACGCCAAACGTTGGCATCGAAGATATTGGAACTTGAACACGACTCGTTATATAATAAGTATAAGGACCGTGTGGGACAGGTTATCGCGGGCGAGGTGTACCAAGTGTGGAAACGCGAGGTGCTCATCGTAGACGACGAGAACAACGAGCTGATTCTACCCAAGTCGGAGCAAATTCCTGCCGACCAATACCGCAAGGGCGAAACCATTAGAGCCGTTATCTTGCGCGTAGACAACGAGAACAACAACCCCAAAATTATACTCAGCCGCACCAGTCCCATGTTCCTTGAAAGGCTGTTGGAGGCCGAAGTGCCTGAGATTAACGACGGATTGATTTCGATTAAGCGCATCGCCCGCATGCCGGGAGAACGCGCCAAGATTGCCGTAGAAAGCTACGACGAGCGTATCGACCCCGTTGGCGCCTGCGTGGGCGTTAGGGGAAGTCGTGTACACGGCATCGTTCGCGAACTTTGCAACGAGAATATCGACGTGATAAACTACACGGCCAACACCAAACTCTTCATCCAACGCGCACTTAGTCCTGCACAAGTGAGCAGCATCAACATCGACGAAGAGACCCGCAAGGCCGAAGTGTTCTTGCGCCCCGAAGAAGTGTCGTTGGCCATTGGACGTGGCGGACTGAACATTAAGCTGGCATCCATGCTTACCGAATACACCATCGACGTGTTCCGCGAAGTGGCAGAAGGCGAGGCCGACGAGGATATCTACTTGGATGAGTTCTCAGACGAGGTAGACCAATGGGTTATCGATGCCATTAAGAGCATCGGCCTTGATACGGCTAAGGCCGTGCTTAACGCGCCCCGTGAAATGCTGGTAGAGAAGGCCGACTTGGAGGAAGAAACCGTAGACAACCTGCTACGCGTGCTAAGGGCAGAGTTCGAACAAGGATAAAAACCCCGTATGGGTAGATAAAAACGAGGCCAGAACCAAAAAACAATAACAAAACAACAGAATGAGCATCAGATTAGGCAAAGCAATAAGTGAATTGAACATCGGACTCCAAACGGCAGTGGAGTTCTTAGAAAAGAAAAGCGAGCTGGGAGAAGTGAAAGCCGAACCCACGTTCAAACTGAACGATGCGCAATATCAGGCCCTTGTGAAAGCGTTTCATAAGGACAAGGAGGTGCGCAACCAAGCCGACAAACTTTTCCCAAAGAAGACGAAGGAGAAGAAACGTGCGGCCGAAGACAAGGACCATCGTGCAGAAACGGTGCTGAACGCTGGAAAACAACAATATAAGCCTTTGGGTAAGATAGACCTTTCTGACCTCAACGGCAAGGGTTCCGCGAAGAAATCTGATGTTAAAGCCGTTCAAGACGATAAAGAAGAGACTAAGCCTGCTGCCGTGGGCGAGGTTTCTGTTGAGAAACAAGAGAAGGTTGAGAAGGTGGAAACGCCTAAACAAAAGGTTGAAACGGTTGAGCAAAAGCCCGAAGTGAAGGCCGAAACCATGCAAACAACCCCTGTGGAGAAGGCAGAAACCAAGACCGAACAAAAGGAACAGCCTGCTAAGGATGCCCAAACCCACGCTGCACAACCTGCTGCATCGGCAAAAGAAATGGGCGAAAAGAAACAGGAACATGCCGTTAAGGCGCCCAAAGCCGATAACGAAAAGGTGGAAACACCTGCCGAAAAGGTCGATACGGCGGAAACGGAGAGCGGCAAGCCTGCTATCTTTACGTTGAAGAGCGAGCAAAACAATGCGCCCGGCATCAAGGTGATGGGAAAGATTGACCTTTCTACCATCAACCAAAACACGCGACCCAAGAAGAAATCGAAGGAAGAGAAGCGCAAAGAACGCGAGAATAAAGGGCAACAGGGCGGCGAACGTCGCAAACGCAACCGCATAAACACCGAAAGGGTAGACATTAATGCGGCTGCTAACCAACCCAACGCCAATAAGAATAAGGGCGGAAACAACGGCGGCAACAATAACAATGCTGCTGGCGGACGAAACGCCAATAAGAAAAATAAGAAACCCAACCGAAACCAGAAACCCTTAGAGGTGAACGAGGAAGACGTGGCACGCCAGGTAAAAGAAACTTTGGCACGTCTTACCAGTCGTGGCCAAAACAAGAAGGGTGCAAAGTATCGTAAGGAGAAACGCGAGGCCGCACAAGAACGTCTGAACGAAGAGCGTGCAGAGGAACGCAAGGAGAGCAAGACGTTGAAGTTGACGGAGTTTGTTACCGTTAGCGAGTTGGCCTCGATGATGAACGTATCGGTTAATCAGGTTATCGGAACGCTAATGAGCGTGGGCATCATGGTTTCTATCAACCAACGCCTCGATGCCGAAACCATTAACCTCGTTGCAGAAGAGTTCGGTTTCAAGACCGAGTACGTAAGTGCAGAAGTTTCTGAGGCAGTTACCGAAGAGGCCGATGATGAGGCCGACCTCGTTTCGCGTTCGCCCATCGTTACTGTGATGGGACACGTAGACCACGGTAAGACATCGCTGCTCGACTACATTCGCAACACCAACGTTATTGCAGGCGAGGCCGGCGGCATTACCCAACATATCGGTGCTTACAACGTGAAACTAGACGATGGGCGCAACATTACGTTCTTGGATACGCCCGGTCATGAGGCCTTTACGGCCATGCGTGCCCGCGGTGCACAAGTAACCGACATCGCCATTATCATCATTGCGGCCGACGACAGCGTGATGCCTACCACCAAAGAGGCCATCGCGCATGCCCAAGCGGCCAACGTACCGATGGTGTTTGCCATCAACAAGATTGACAAACCGGGCGCAAACCCCGACAAGATACGCGAAGACCTATCGCAAATGAACCTGCTTGTGGAAGAGTGGGGCGGCAAATACCAATGCCAAGAGATTAGTGCAAAGAAGGGTATTGGCGTTAAAGAGCTGCTGGAGAAGGTGCTTTTGGAGGCCGAAATGCTCGACCTTAAAGCTAATCCCAACCGTAAGGGTACGGGTAGCATCATCGAAAGCTCCTTAGACAAGGGCCGCGGATATGTTTCTACGCTGCTGGTGAGCAACGGAACGCTACATGTTGGCGATAACGTGATTGCCGGAACAAGCTGGGGACGTATTAAGGCCATGTTCAACGTGCGTAACCAACGCATTGAAAGTGCTGGTCCTGCCGAGCCTGCTATCATCCTTGGTTTGAACGGCGCACCAACAGCTGGCGATGCATTCCACGTGTTGGAAACCGAACAAGAGGCGCGCGACATAGCCAACAAGCGTCTGCAACTGCAACGCGAACAGGGCTTGCGTACGCAAAAACGTCTGACGTTGAGCGACATCTCGCACCGCATTGCATTGGGATCGTTCAAAGAACTGAACATTATCGTCAAGGGCGATACCGATGGTTCAATCGAGGCACTTAGCGATTCGTTCATCAAACTCTCTACCGAGAAGATCAAGGTGAACGTTATTCACAAGGCTGTGGGTCAGATTTCAGAGAACGACGTTACGCTGGCCGATGCCTCCGATGCGCTTATCGTGGGCTTCCAAGTGCGTCCTTCGTCTGCCGCACGCAAGTTGGCCGACCAAGAAGGGGTGGAGATAAACACCTATTCGGTTATCTACGATGCCATCGACGACGTGCACTCGGCTATGGAGGGCATGCTCGATAAGGTGAAGAAAGAAGTAGTAACGGGCCAAGTAGAAGTGCGCGAGGTTTACAAAATATCGAAAGTGGGCACCGTTGCAGGAGCAATTGTTACCGAAGGAAAGGTGCACCGCGTAGACAAAGCCCGCCTTGTTCGCGACGGCATCGTGGTACATACGGGCGACATCAACGCCTTGAAACGCTATAAAGACGACGTGAAAGAAGTGCCTACGGGTTTCGAGTGCGGTATAAGTATCGTCAACTTCAACGACATTCAGGTGGGCGACATCATCGAAACGTTCACCGTTATCGAAGTGGAACAGAAGTTGTAGGGTGAGGTTTTGAGTTTATAAGTTCTTGAGTTTATGAGTTATTGAGTTTATGAGTTAATGAGTTTTTAAGGTTGTGAGGTTATGAGTTTTTGAGTTGCAGACATGTTAGGGTTAGGCCATGCTTAGCATCAACAAATCAACTGATGAACGCAATAATTCATAAACTCAAAAAACATAAGAGCTCAATAACTCAAAAACTCATAAACTCAAGAACTTAAAAACTCACGAACTCACCACCTTAAAAAACTAACAGTAACATTTGTTACCGCCTTGTTTTGCGGTACGGTGTTTGCTGAACTAAACGATAGGGGCGCTCCATTGGGGCTGCCCCTATTCATCGCTAATACAAATTTGTATATATGGAAGAAGTAAAGAACGAGAAAAACGCGTATGTGCGAAGTGTGGCCGAACAGAAATACGAGTTCGGTTTCACCACAGACGTGGAAACAGATATTATAGAGAAGGGCCTTAACGAAGACGTTGTGCGACTTATTTCGAGCAAAAAAAACGAGCCCGAATGGTTGCTGGCGTTTCGGTTGAAGGCCTTTAATCATTGGAAAACGTTGAAACAGCCCAACTGGGCGCATGTGAACTTGCCCGAAATAGACTATCAGGGCATTTCGTATTATGCCGACCCGATGGCCAAAAAGCCCGCCAACAAGGAGCTAGACCCCGAATTGGAGAAGACTTTCGATAAGCTGGGCATCCCGCTTGAAGAGCGATTGGTGCTTGGAGGCGTGGCCGTAGATGCCATTATGGACTCTGTTTCGGTGAAAACAACCTTTAAAGAGAAACTGGCAGAGAAGGGCGTGATATTCTGTTCTATCGGCGAGGCCGTACAAGAACATCCCGACTTGGTGCAGCAATACCTCGGTTCGGTGGTTCCTTACAGCGATAACTTCTTCGCTGCGCTCAACAGTGCCGTGTTCTCCGATGGCTCTTTCGTGTACATTCCCAAGGGCGTGCGCTGCCCAATGGAGCTAAGTTCGTACTTCCGAATTAACGCTCGCAACACGGGACAGTTCGAACGAACCCTCATTGTGGCCGAAGACGACACCTATGTAAGCTATCTTGAAGGCTGCACAGCCCCCATGCGCGATGAAAATCAGTTGCATGCTGCCATCGTAGAGATTATCGTTAAGGACAATGCCGAGGTGAAATACTCCACCGTTCAGAACTGGTATCCAGGCGACGAACATGGAAAAGGCGGCGTGTTTAACCTCGTTACCAAGCGCGGCGACCTGCGTGGAGTGAACTCCAAACTATCGTGGACGCAGGTAGAAACGGGTTCGGCCATCACTTGGAAGTACCCTTCGTGCATCTTGCGCGGTGACAACTCGCAGGCCGAGTTCTATTCTGTGGCCGTAACCAACAACTACCAGCAAGCCGACACGGGCACCAAGATGATACACATGGGCAAAAACACCAAGAGCACCATCATCTCTAAGGGCATCAGCGCCGGCCGCAGCCAAAACTCTTACCGTGGATTGGTACGCGCAACGGCCAATGCCGACAACGCTCGCAATTACAGTTCGTGCGACAGTTTGTTGCTGGGCGACAAGTGCGGCGCGCATACCTTCCCCTATATGGACATACACAACGACACGGCCATTATCGAACACGAGGCCACAACCAGCAAGATAAGCGAGGCCCAACTGTTTTATTGCAACCAGCGAGGCATCCCAACCGAGCAGGCCGTGGGACTAATCGTCAACGGCTACGCCAAGGAAGTGCTCAACAAGTTGCCTATGGAGTTTGCCGTTGAGGCGCAAAAGCTGCTCAGTGTGTCGCTCGAAGGCACAGTAGGATAGGCTAGAAACAGAACGTTAGGTAAATCTTTGTCAGACGTGAAAGTCCTCCTAGCCATCGCATTACTCCTTGTGCCCTTAGCCGTTAAGGCACAAGACGAACCCGTTCGCACTTTCGCCATCGACGGGCAAATAGGCGGAGCCAGCTCTCCACACGTTAAAACCCTTTCCAAGGGGCAATATTTCATCCCCGAGAAGGTTGGTTCGGGCTATGGTATGATATCCAAACTACGTGTGGAATACTATCTGCCCTACACGCCGCTCTCGTTAAAGGCGGGTTACGAACACGAGGAATGGAACTTCCTCGACACCAATTTGGGCGATGATATGGCGATTTTTTCGCTCGGAGGGCGATGTTATCCTGGTCGTAAGTCATGGTTTGTGCAACCATATATAGGCCTTGATGCGCTGTATAACTTTAATGGTGGTAGTAGGGTGTTCAGTAGTGAGCTGAACAATGACCGCTACGGCAGGGTGCGTTACGATGGAATGGCGCATATTCCGCATTTCAGTCTTGCACCCATAGCCGGTGTCGACCTCTATCTTTTCAGTTGTATAGCCATTCAATTGGAATATAGCTGTAGGATGGGATTTAGTAAGGCATCCGTCATTCAGGCCAAGTACAACCACCTGGCAGAACCCTTTGAGATACGTTTGCGCCCAATTAGGCACGGCTTTAATATAGGACTGAAAGTAACATTTCCGTTCCATTTCACCGAGAAAGATGGGCAGAAGGTGGTAGATGGCTTGTTAGACGATTTGCTGTATAACATTCTGTTTGGCCCCAATACTCATAGTAAATAATAAAACAATAGATATATATGTTAGAAGTAAGAAACTTACACGCCAAGATTGGCGATAAAGAGATATTAAAAGGTATCAACCTCACGGTTAAAGATGGCGAAACCCACGCCATCATGGGACCCAACGGTTCGGGCAAAAGCACGCTCTCGGCTGTGCTGGTAGGTAACCCCATGTTCGAAGTTACCGATGGAACGGCCGTTTTTAACGGCAAAGACTTGCTCGAAATGAAACCCGAGGACAGGGCCAACGAAGGCATCTTCCTGTCGTTTCAGTACCCCGTTGAAATTCCTGGCGTATCAATGACCAACTTCATGCGTACCGCCATCAACGAGAAACGCAAGTATCAAGACCTCGAACCCATGTCGGCAGCCGACTTCATTAAGCTGATGAAGGAAAAGCGACAGATAGTAGAACTAGATGCAAAGCTGTCTCAACGTTCGGTAAACGAGGGGTTTAGCGGTGGCGAAAAAAAGCGTAACGAAATTTTTCAGATGGCTATGCTCGAACCAAAACTCTCTATTCTCGACGAAACTGACTCTGGTTTGGACGTTGATGCCCTGCGCATCGTGGCCGAAGGCGTTAACAAATTGAAGTCGCCCAGCACCAGTACCATCGTCATTACCCACTACGACCGCCTGCTAGACATCATCCGTCCCGACGTGATACACGTGCTTTACAAGGGCAAAATCGTTAAGACGGCTGGGCCAGAACTGGCCAAAGAGATTGAGGCACGCGGCTACGACTGGATTAAAGAAGAAGTAGGAGAGAAGTAAAGGCTAGCAAACATGAATAGTGAGAAACAATATATAGACCTCTTCGAGGCCAACCGCAACCTTATTTCCGCCCATTCCACCGCGGTAATGAATGCTCCGCGCGAGGCTGCTTTCGAAGATTTCAAGCGTTTGGGATTTCCTACACGCAAGACCGAGAAGTACAAATACACCGACATAAGCAAGCTTTTCGAACCCGACTTCGGGCTTAACCTGCAACGCTTGCCCATGCCCATCAATCCTTACGAGGTGTTCAGTTGCGATGTTCCGCGCCTTAGCACGGCCAATCACTTTGTGGTTAACGATGCTTTCTTGCAGCCCACCGTGCCCCACAAGCAACTTCCCGATGGCGTTGTCGTTACTTCGCTGTACCAATACGCAGAGAAAAATCCCGATTTCATCGCCAAATACTATGGTAAGTTGGCCGCAACATCCGGCGATGCCGTAACGGCACTCAACACGATGTTGGCACAAGACGGGCTATTGGTGTATGTTCCGCGTGGTGTAAAGCTCGAACAAACCATACAGGTTATCAATATCCTGCATGCACAAGTAGACCTCATGGTTAATCGCCGCGTGCTTATCATCGTTGAACCGCAAGCCGAGGCCAAGTTCTTATTCTGCGATCACACCTTCGACGACCAACGTTTCTTGGCCACGCAGGTTATCGAGGCCTTCGTTGGCGATAACGCCCGACTAGACCTTTACTGCATGGAAGAAACCCACGAGAAGAATGTGCGTGTGAGCAGTGTTTACATCGAGCAGCAGTCTAGCAGCCGCGTGAACCACAATGTGATAACGCTGCACAATGGCGTAACGCGCAACAATGTTTCGTTAACTTTCCGTGGCGAGGGTGCCGAGTGCAATTTGTCGGGCTGTGTTATTGCCGATAAGAAACAGCATGTGGACAACAACACCGTGATAGACCACGCCGTGCCCAACTGTCAAAGTCATGAGTTATATAAATACGTGCTGGATGATGAGGCAGTTGGCGCGTTCGCTGGTTTGGTGTTGGTGCGGCAGGATGCCCAACACACCGATTCGGAGATGCGTAACCAAAACATCTGTGCCACGAAAAAGGCGCACATGTACACCCAGCCCATGCTCGAAATCTACGCCGACGATGTGAAATGTTCGCATGGCTCTACCGTTGGTCAGCTTAACGATGCAGCCCTGTTCTACATGCGCCAGCGTGGCATAAGCGAAAAGGAGGCGAAATTGTTGCTCGAATTTGCTTTTATCAACGAAGTAATCGACCAAATGGACCTCGAACCGCTACGCGAACGCTTGCATCATTTGGTAGAAAAACGTTTCCGCGGCGAGTTCGACCGATGCGAAGGTTGTAGAAAAGTGTAGTAAAGAAAAGCCTCACCCCCTTCCCCTCTCCAAGGGGAGAGGGGCGTGATATGTGTTGTTAGTTAACAAGTAGACGAGGTTTTAGTCGACGAGTTGACAAATTGATGAGTTTACAAGATTGTTTGCCCCTCTGCTCAAAAGCATTTGGCTTAACTCCTTAACTTCATGGACATTTGATAATCAGGCAAATTGATGAGTTTACAAGATTGTTTGCCCCTCTGCTCAAAAACATTTGGCTTAACTCCTTAACTTCGTAGACATTTGATAATCACACAAGTCGATGAGTTACAAAATTGTTTGCCCCTCTGCTCAAAAGCATTTGGCTTAACTCCTTAACTTCTTGGACATTTGATAATCGGACAAGTTGATGAATTACAAGATTGTTTGCCCCTCTGCTCAAAAGCATTTGGCTTAACTCCTTAACTCCATAACTCCTTAACTCCTCAAAAGATATGTACAACATCACCTCCATTCGTTCAGATTTCCCCATTTTATCGCGCGAAGTGTACGGCAAACCCCTGGTTTACCTCGACAATGGGGCGACAACGCAAAAGCCCCTTTGCGTGCTCGATGCCATGCAGCACGAGTATCTCAACGCCAATGCCAACGTGCATCGTGGTGTTCATTATCTTTCGCAGCAGGCAACCGACCTCCACGAGGCCGCCCGAACCACCGTTCGTAAGTTCATTAATGCCCGTAGCGACAACGAAATAATTTTTACTCGCGGAACAACCGAGGGCATCAACCTTATCGCCTCTTCGTTTTGCGAGGGCTTTATGCAACCTGGCGACGAGGTGATAATCACTGCCATGGAACACCATAGCAACATTGTGCCGTGGCAATTGCAGGCAGCCCGTAGCGGTATTGCCATCAGGGTGATACCCATTGACGACCGAGGGGAGCTTATTCTCGATGAAATGGACAAATTGTTTACCTCGCGTACCCGATTGGTTAGCGTGATGCAGGTAAGCAATGTTTTGGGAACGGTGAACCCCATTAAGGAGATTGTTCGCCGCGCACACCTTCATGGCGTGCCTGTTTTGGTGGACGGGGCGCAGAGTGTGCCGCATTTTAAGGTGGATGTGCAAGACTTGGATTGCGACTTTTTCACCTTTTCGGGGCATAAGGCTTACGGTCCAACGGGTGTAGGCGTTGTATATGGTAAGGAAGAATGGCTCGAAAAGCTACCGCCATATCAAGGGGGAGGCGAGATGATTGCCACTGTGAGTTTTGAAAAGACCACCTTTGCCGAACTGCCGTTTAAGTTCGAGGCTGGTACACCCGACTATGTGGCCACTCACGGACTTGCAACTGCCCTCAATTACCTTTCGGCTTTGGGCATGGACAACATTCAACGGCACGAACAAGACCTTACCCGCTATGCCACTCAGCAGCTAGAAACCATCGACGGCATGCGCATTTTTGGCCATTCCACCGATAAAGACGCCGTCATTAGCTTTCTTGTTGGCGACATTCACCATCTAGACCTCGGCACATTGCTCGATCGTTTGGGCATTGCCGTTCGCACGGGTCACCACTGCGCCCAGCCGCTAATGGCTCGTTTGGGCATTTCTGGTACCGTTCGCGCCTCGTTCGGCTTGTACAACACGCGCGAAGAAATAGATGCCCTTGTTGCTGGCGTACGTAGAGTGGCGGCAATGTTCTAGGGCAGAACAAGTGTTTTGGTTGCCTTGTTTGTTGGGAGTTTGTGGCTAAATAGCATTTGTTTAGCCTGAAAATGCTTGCTGTTGGGTGTGTGTTGTTATTCTAAATGAAATGTATTTGTTTGCGTTGCACCAACAAATGGGATGCAACGCAAACACGTGTTTGATAGGCCTTGCCTATCGATGAAACCGCTGTTTCTTGCTTTCTTGTTGTTTTGGGCGCACGTTTTTACCTGCGCTTGCTGCTCTTTAAACTTCGTTTGCATCCGCTAATGGCCGTGGCGAACCATGCTGTGCATACCACCCGAAGGATGAAAGGGGCGTTGGCAGGGAATACGGCGAGGGCAAATGCCACTTGTGCATTGAGCAGTTGAAGTGTGGTTTTGACGCTTATCTCCTTGTTCAATACGGCCGAATAGTATTGGCTTAGCCATACTATGGGAAACATAATGCCTTTCTTTACGCTAGCAAAGAGGTTGTTTATACGCATCTCGCTTGCAGAATTAACTGATAATGTCATCTCCTTTTTCATTGTTCTCTATGTTGAATGTTATTAATTGCTTATCTTTGTAGGTGCAAAATTGCAGCAAAATATGGAAGTGATATTTCACAAACAAATGAATTTGGTTAATAATTAACAAAAGGAGGAAGGAGGAAGGTAATAAGTAGTAAGGAGGAGGTAGTAAGTAGTAAGGAGGAGGTAGTAAGTAGTAAGGAGGAGGTAGTAAGTAGTAAGTAGTAAGTAGTAAGTAGGAAGGAGAAAGGAGAAAGGAGTAAGTAGTAAGTAGAAAGTAATAAGAAGTGAGGAGAAAGTAAAAAGGGGGCAATAAAGGATTAAGCTTGATGCTTTGCCTAGAAAGCCTAGGAATCCTAGAATAACTAGGGACCCTAGGAATGCTAGAACAACTGGGAACCTAGATGCCCTAGAATAACTAGCAAGCCTAGAACAACTAGCAAGCCTAGAATAACTAACAAGCTCTAGAATAACTAGCAAGCCTAGAATAACTAGCAAGCCTAGAACAACTAGCAAGCCTAGAATAACTAGCAAGCCCTAGAACAACTAGCAAGCCTAGAATAACTAACAAGCCCTAGAACAACTAGCAAGCCTAGAATAACTAACAGGCCCTAGAATAACTAGCAAGCCTAGAATAACTAGCAGGCCTAGAATAACTAGCAAGCCTAGAATAACTAGCAAACCTAGAAATAACTAGCAAGCCTAGAATAACTAGAAACACTAGAATATCTAGGGAACCTGGATGCTCTAGAACAACTAGTTAACCTAGAACAACTAGGCAATATAGAACAACAAGATAGTTAATAAGCACTGCCAGTTTTCTTCCTTAGCTAACAAGCTAGAAGGCGCAGCCATCTTTTCACCTTTTCACCTTTTCACCCTTTCACCTTTTCACCTTTAAGTTGTGCAGCCATCTTTTCACCCTTTCACCTTTCCCCGCCTTTTCGCCCCATAAAATATAAACTATATGCTAAAATCTCATTATTTCACCGATTTAATCGAGGCCGGTTGCGACGAGGCTGGCCGTGGATGTTTGGCTGGCAGCGTGTTTGCGGCAGCCGTAATATTACCTGTTGATTACGAGAACGCTTTGTTAAACGACTCGAAAAAGCTGACCGAGAAACAGCGTTATGCCTTGCGTACGCAGATAGAAACCGATGCTTTAGCGTGGGCCGTTGGGGAGGTTACAGCCGATGAAATCGACAAAATAAACATTCTTAATGCCAGTATTCTTGCCATGCACCGCGCACTTAATGGCTTGAAACTTCGTCCGCAGGCCGTTATCGTAGACGGAAACCGCTTTAAACCCTACGGCACTCTGCCCCACGAAACGATTGTTAAGGGCGATGCCAAGTTCTTGTCTATTGCTGCCGCCAGCGTTTTGGCCAAGACTTACCGCGACGATTATATGAACAACCTTGCCTTACAACACCCCGCATACCAGTGGGATGTGAACAAAGGCTATCCTACAAAGGCGCATCGCGCTGCCATTGAGGAGCATGGAATTTCCCCATTTCATCGTAAAACATTCAAGGGCGTTAAGGAAATGTTGGAGAATGAGGAGCAGAAGGTTTAAGCATTTTATGCTTTTGGGTTCATGAGTTTTTTTATATGGCTATGAACATTGATACATCACACAATACTTATCGCCCCGACAGGCCTTTGTTTGTAGGCAGCGTTATAGTCCCCAATCGGTCGTTAGACCGCTTACCTATTATTTTAGGTTTTTTCCATCGCTTCCTGTTCATCTTTCGTTTGCTTGTCGGCATCTTGCCTGTCTTA
>ERZ773087.372-NODE-372-length-34452-cov-25.032009_pt1 | contig 34452 bp, 26 predicted proteins | sample MGYA00511375_ERZ773087 | MGnify/ENA primary metagenome ERZ773087 (study PRJEB29015, sample SAMEA2737995) | human oral metagenome | biome: human oral; feature: human-associated habitat; material: dental | place: China | collected 2063 ...
GAAGTTATGACCCGGTCCTGCCTCATTGCCCAAACTCCAGATAACGATTGAAGGCTGGTTGACAAGCTGGTGCGTCATTGCCATTACACGGTCAACGTGTGCTGCTTGGAACTCTGGCACGTGTGAAAGCGATGCCTTGCCATAGAAGTACTCATGACTCTCAATGTTTGCCTCGCTCTCCAAGTAGATACCATACTTGTTGCAGAGATAATAGAAGTAAGGGTCGTTAGGATAATGAGAGGTACGTATGTGGTTGATATTCGCACGCTTCATCAGCATAATCTCATGTTCCATCTGCTCACGAGAGATAACCTTACCTGTCAATGGGTTGGTATCGTGGCGGTTCACACCCTTGAATTTCACGGGCTTACCATTGATATAATAATATCTTCCAGCCAAACCGAACTCGTCCTGACTTGCTGGTGTATCCTTAATCTCAACAGTACGGAAACCAGTTTGGAAACTTATCGTTTCAACAACTTTCTTTCCTTGCATTAACTCACCAACGAGAACATAGACGTTAGGCTCTTCTGCTGTCCATGCTGCCGCATTGTTCACAGTGAGTGTCTGTCTAACGTCAGCCTGTCCCTTACTGTTACAAACGGTCTTTGCCTTTGCATCCTCGAAGGTTGCCACCAACTCGTTGTCATCAGCAAAAAGTCTGTTCTTATAAATGCTCCAACGAAGGTAGAGATCCTTTGCATTCTTTGCTGTGAGGTTCTGCAGTGTTGTGTTAAGGTTTACAGTACCCTTGCCGTCTGTATAAGAAGGGATAGCCTTCACATCAGCAATATGTACCTTCGGAGTAGCTGTTACGCTGACATTACGGAAGATACCTGGCAAGCGGAACATATCCTGTGCCTCGAGGAAACTACCGTCTGACGAACGATAAACCTCTACTGCCACCTCATTCTTTCCCTTAGTGATATAAGGAGTAATATCGAATTGTGCCGTATTGCGTGAGTTCTTTGAGAAGCCTACATAACGACCGTTGATCCACAAATAGAAGAATGAGTCTACACCATCAAAGTTGAGATAGACCTCCTTACCGTCCCAAGTAGTCGGGATGTCAAAGCTTCTTCTGAACGAACCTACCTCATTACGATATTCGTAAGTGGTATAATTCTTTGGCGGTTCACGCATAACACCTTTCTTCCAGTCGCCTGGTTCGATGTTATATTTGAAGATAACCCACTGATTTACATAGATTGGCACACCATATTTCAGTGTTCCATTCTTCTGAATACCAGCCATATTCCAGCTTACTGGCACCTGCAAACGGTCCCACTTGCTGTCATCATAACCCTTTGTAAAGAAGTCCTTTGGACGTTCATCGGGGTTCTTTGAGAAGTGGAAACTCCATTCTCCGTTGAGAGAAAGGTAATCCTTAGCAAACTCTGGCAATACTTTTCTTGCCTCATCAACCGATGAGAAAGAAGAGAATAGCGCACGAGCTGGCAACTTGTTATAACCCAGTGCACCAGGTGACTGCCATTCATTACCAGTTGGTGCTGTTGCCTGACCGAAGAGATAGCCTCCAGTAGGATAATCATCAGCCTGTATAGGCGCAGCTGTTAATGACGATAATAATAAACCGATTAAAAATTGTTTATGCATAATAGTTAGGTGTTATATTCTGTCTTATCTGTCTCTGACTGCCTTCTTCAAGGTTTCTCCAAAGACGCTATGAGGTTGTTACTCAGCATGCAGACCTCACTTCTTTTATCAATGTAGGCAAAGTTAATAAAAAAAAACAAATAAGCAATAGGAAAGGGAGGATATTACGTAAATAATACACTCTTGGGAGAAAGTTGACAAGTGAACGGGTGGACGAGTGAACAAGTTAATTGTGAAGGAAGACAAAGTAACAAGGGGCAAGTGGACAAGTGAACGAGTAGACGAGTAAACAAGTTAATAGTAAAGAAAGACAGAGTAACAAGGGGACGAGTGGACAAGTAAACGAGTGGACAGGTGAACAAGTTAATTGTGGAGGAAGACAAAGTAACAAGGGAACGAGTTGACAAGTTAGACGAGTAGACAAGTGAACAAGTTGATTGCGAAGGAAAACAAAGTAACAGGGGAACAGGGGGTAAGTACTTATAATATATGGGGAGAGAAGGGCTTGAAAAAAGCAAGAGACTAATACACTTCTTACAAGAAGAGTTTAGTTTTCATTTGCTGTCACTTTTAACAGTTCAAGTAATCACACTGTAAACTAATAAGTTAGACGAGTTCTTCGAGTGATAGCAGTGACAGCAAAGTTTGTTTTATAGAAATGTATTGAGAGAACAATGCAACATAAGGGGTGACAAGTTAGACGAGTGAACGAGGTGACAAGTTAACAGGTTACTTGTGGAGAGTACGAGACAACATGAGAACTCGGTTTCCGTTATGCTGCTAAATCTATAACAAGTCACAAGGAGCAACGACTTTCTGATTTGGGTCCATACCACGTCTTTTCATTAGTTTAGCAAGTCCGAAGATATGATAAGACTTGATAGGCTTGGGCGTAGCGAGTTGAATACCAAACTGATCCTTATAGATGTCGTATATAAGTTCTGAACAATAGTACTTATCATTATTAAACTTAAAGGCTAAATCATAACGCTTACCAAGGTATTTAGCGTACTTAATTTTGACAGGTTTGTTCAGTACTCGTCTTCTCTTATACCTTCCCATCTTACCCCTATCAATCCATGCTTTTAGTGGAGTGAGCTTGACAACATTAGAGGCTTCAAGCACATAGAGTTTCCCTTCCTTCTCTACAATCACACCACAATGTGACCACGGAGAATTAGTTGCTAATTGAATAAAAGGTGACTGACGACTTTGCGATACTTGAAAGATTAAGTCTCCTTCCTTAAAATCATTCGTCACTCTTGGAGTTCGCTGCGCATACAATGCAATAGCAACCAATAGTAACATGATTATTGTCTTAAACTTTTTCATTATTATTCTGTTATTCTTTGACTTACAAGGACTCTAAAAATACATTTTCCCTTCTTTAGGAGTAGCCATAAAGCGATTACAAAGGTAATGATTCTAAAGCAGAATGTCAAGCGGAGTAGACTTTTTTCTTATAAGCTCCCTTCTGACTGACCTTTCCTAAAGTGAGAATACTACTAAAAAAGGTAGAAGTACTATGCTTAAAAATACTAAACAATAATCCACCTTAACTTTGCCAGCTCTATTTATCCTTGTTTTAATGGAAGATACTCTCAGAGGGCTGTAAATGAAAATAACGTATTAAACGTTATGTCTTAATCCTTGTTGTAATGGAAAATACTCTCAGAGTGACTACATTTGAGCATGACAAAATCATCAATCAGTCTTAATCCTTGTTTTAATGGAAGATTCTCTCAGAGAGACAATTAAAACTTTAACAGTAGAGCAATTCAAGTCTTAATCCTTGTTCTAATGGAAGATACTATCAGAGTCTTAGTGTCCTACTTAGTGGTGCTACTATTGAGTCTTAATCCTTGTTTTAATGGAAAATACTCTCAGAGGTACTATACTTTATGTGTGTAGCCGTCCTGCACTTTAAGTCTTAATCCTTGTTTTAATGGAAGATACTCTCAGAGATTATGGAAAATTACGAGGAATTAAAAAGAGCCGTTAAGTCTTAATCCTTGTTTTATTGGAAGATACTCTCAGAGATTTGAGATTATAAGACTAACTCAAGCTAATAGACGTGTCTTAATCCTTGTTTTAATGGAAGATACTCTCAGAGCAGGACGCTAAGAATAGACGCTACTGGCGCGACAGTCTTAATCCTTGTTTTAATGGAAGATACTCTCTAAGGTACGTAAGAACAATTACAGTAGAAGAGTTCAAGCAGTCTTAATCCTTGTTCTAATGGAAGAAACTCTCAGAGGGACAGATTTTCTTACATTGTTTGATGAAACAGATGTCTTAATCCTTGTTTTAATGGAAGATACTCGCAGAGGACCGCAAACAGGCAGAAACACGTCGCACACATGTCTTAATCCTTGTTTTAATGGAATATACTCTCAGAGAGCAAGACATACGAATCCTTTGTATAGGCGGGATTGGTATTTATAAGACCAATAACGCCTGCCCTTGTCAACAGAAATTAACTGCTTCCTAAGCGAGTGCAAAGATAGTAATTTTTAAGCAAAATGTCAAGGAACGCTGGGGTAAATCTTATTAGCCAAAGGTGACTTTTTTATAGGTTATTGCCTGACTGATGTTTCCAAAAGCGGGAAGTAATATCCTCAAAGCTTCCATCTGTACAGCGGCGGTACATTCGTTGATTGGTACGTGGGGAATCGAGTCCACCAAGATGGCGGAGGTAGGGTCCCACTTTGATATAGTCGAAATGCTGTTGATCGATAAGCAGAGAGATTGCCGTGCGCCCAGTATACCAACCAACCTTCAATTCGTCGTGACGTTCTTGGACATATTTCGCAAGCTGGTCGACAGCCGCTGGGTCGCCATCGCCCCCCATAAAGCCCACACAAGTAATGGTATCTTTCGCACCATGAATCAATGCAGACAATGCTTCAGCCGTCAATTCATCTCCCCTATTTGCCCACAAAAACTGACTATGGCAGCCCGGACAACGACACGGACATCCCGAAATATTAATGGCAAGCGTCACCTCATCGGGAAACTCCTGAAAGACGATATCTGTATTGATATAACGAAGCATTACTATCTGATTCTTTTTGCTAAACACACTTATGCTCAAGTGATTATCTTCACCCACACAACACCGTGTCACCTCCTTTTATGTGAACGATTTTCTGCCCTACAAAGATATAAAGAAAGTATTAAACAAAGCAGACTTTATCTGGAATTATTGATAAAATTTATAAGAGACAATAACTTTATTAATACTCTTATAAATCACACTCAATAAGAATTATACTTTTTATAAAGTTTGGTTTACAAAATTGGACCTTTTCTATAAAACAAACTTTATAACCTCTGACTTTATACGCTTTTTTATCATGAATCATTATTTCTCATAACCTATACTTATGCTAAGGTTTATTTATAGGTTTTCAGGATTTTGGAGTGATAAGGTTTGACACATAAAGTTAGGTTTCTAACGAAATGTCACACGGAGAAAAGGAGAAAACGGAGGATTATTAAAAAGCGATAGAAGTCACAGAGGCACCGTCGGTGCATAGAGCTAAGGAGCTTTTTGGCACACTTTTTTAGTAACTTTATGACCAAAGCATTTATCCCAAAAGTTATCAAGAATCTGTACGCTACACCTCCGTCGCTCTTTGTGCCGTCGGCACCTCCGTGACATTGCATTACCTCCGTCCCCTCCGTGTGCATATTATACAAGACTTTTAATTTATCACTCCATATTTTGGAAGAACCAGTTTTATTCTTTAAATAGCCCTTAATTTGCGTTTATTGCATGCTGAATTATCTTTACATCATTCCCTTATGTTTTACTCAAAGAAACAGTGAGATAACGCCACTTTGAGCGTCTTTGTAATTCTTTAGTTATAAAGGAGTTATAAGTGTCTATTCGAAAAGGTGCTTAATTGGACTTCAAAAGGGCGTTAGTTAGACCTCAAAAGGGCGTCTTTTGAAAGCCAATTAAGCCTTAATTCAAGTCCAATTAAGCACCACTAAGAATACTGGGCACTGAATTTTTATTACAAAAACGAGATGTTGTGTGTTGTGAGAGTTCGTCTCAAAGTATTCATTTTCGTTTTAGCCAAACAATGCTCTAAGTGCTTCTTCAACCTTTCTTACGGGGTGAAGTTGTATATTATACTTACCTGTAAGTCCTGAAAGGTTATACTTTGGAATAATGATATGGCTAAAACCTAATTTCTCAGCTTCTGCAATGCGCTGCTCAATACGGCTGATAGGACGTACTTCGCCACTCAATCCAACCTCACCACACATACACCAGCCTTGTTCTATTGGTGTGTCAACATTCGATGAAAGTACGGCAGCAATGACACTGAGGTCCATTGCCATGTCTGTCACACGTAAACCACCTGCAATGTTCAGGAAGACATCCTTCTGCATCAGCTTAAAACCGACACGCTTCTCTAAGACAGCGAGGAGCATGTTAAGGCGTCGTTGATCGAAACCTGTGGCTGAACGCTGTGGGGTTCCATAGGCAGCTGATGATACAAGTGCTTGTGTCTCAACAAGGAAAGGGCGTGCGCCTTCAATAGTACTTGAGATAGCAACGCCCGATAATCCCTCATGATCTTCGGTAAGTAGAAGTTCGGAAGGGTTGCTAACCTCACGAAGTCCCTGCTGTTCCATCTCATAAATACCGAGTTCTGACGTAGAGCCAAAGCGGTTCTTAATACTTCGGAGGATTCGATACATATAATGTTGGTCGCCTTCAAACTGAATCACGGTGTCAACAATATGCTCTAATATCTTCGGTCCAGCAATGCTTCCCTCTTTATTGATATGCCCAATGAGAATCACAGGGACGCCACTTGTCTTGGCAAAGCGTAGAAGGGCTGATGCACATTCGCGCACTTGAGTAATACTTCCGGGACTACTGTCAACGTCTTCTGTCGAGATAGTCTGGATAGAGTCGATAACTACAAGCTCTGGCTGTACGTCACGGATATGCTCAAAGATATGTTCTAAGGATGTTTCCGACAAGATAATGATGTTTTCTGCAATATCTTTGGAAATACGCTCGGCACGCATCTTTATCTGATGAGGACTTTCCTCACCGCTGACATAGAGTACACGCTGCGTCATGTGGAGTATTGTCTGTAGTGTCAGCGTACTCTTACCAATACCGGGTTCGCCACCAAGTAGTACGATACTACCCGGTACCAAGCCACCACCTAACACACGGTTAAGTTCACCATCGTGCATGTCTATGCGTGGATCATCGTGAGATGAGATATCACGAAGGCGTTGTGGCTTGTTAGCCAAAGCCGAAACAGAGCCGCCAGAAGCCGCATTGCGCAATGTTGTTGCGGCATTGCGTGCAGCCTGTGAACCCGTATCAGCAGCGATACGGAACTCCTTGAATGTGTTCCACTGCCCACAGTTGGGGCATTTACCAATCCATTTTGGACTTTCCTGTCCACAATTACTGCAGACGAAAGCTATCTTGTCCTTTGCCATAAGTAAGACAAAAGTAATAAGATTTTTCTTAGTTACAAAATTTATTCTTAATTTTGCAACTATATGAAACGTATTAATTACCTGCTCATACTGGCTGTGCTTACCCTCGTCAGCTGCGGTAAGAGCGACAAGGAACTGCAGGCTGAACGTCAGGCACAGAAGTTGGCTGAGCGTGAAGCTTATCAGAAAGCTTATAAAATAGCTGTTATGCCTACGATGGATTGCCTTCCGGCGTATCTATTGAAGGATAGCTTGTTATATGATACAGCGAAGGTTGACATTAGACTTTGTAGGTTTAATGCACAGATGGATTGCGATACGGCTATGATTGGGGGAAGTGTACAAGCTGCTTTCAGCGACCTCGTCCGTACAGAAAGACTGAAACATAGAAACAAGGTGCTGATGCACTATCTGACAGATACGAATCTTAATTGGCAACTGATTGCTGACAAGGATTCGAAGTTGAAGCAACTCTCTGACCTAAGTGATAAGATTGTTGCTATGACTCGTTTCTCTGGAACTGACCTTCTGACTGATATGGCGGTGAAGAAGGCTAAGCCTAAGTATCAAGTCTTTCGTGTACAGGTTAATGATGTACTGGTGAGACTTGCCATGTTGCAGAACCATGAGATTGATGCTTATTGGTTTGCTGAACCACAGATAACAAAGGCTTTATCAGCAGATAATAATTCCCTTTTTAATTCGGAAGATGCTGGTGTACACCTTGGTGTGGTGGCTATAATGGATAAAGTGCGTCGTCAAGATGAAGAAGCAGCCTTTGCAGAGGCTTATGATAAGGCTGTAGAGCAAATCAACAAGAATGGTGTGAAGTATTATTCTGCCTTGATTCAGAAGTATATGAAGGTTGATGAATCTGTTGTACGCGCATTACCTGATATCAAATATACGAAGATAGGACCACCACGTAAGGCAGACTTGCTCATGGCACGCAACTTTCTTAGCAGTGGTAAGGTTAGTAAGTAAGAACTGAATAGTAATCATATAAAGGAGTAGGGAAGTGAATGTAGAGGAGATTCTTAGCAAGGCTATAAACTGTTTAATGGACAGAAGGTTGAGTAATGCCATTGAGGTATTAGAGCAACTTTATGTTCAGCGTCCATCACTTATGGGTCACAGTGAGTTTGAAGCTATAAAAACTGATTATCAGTTGATGGTAGACTATATGGGAAGGGGCTTCTCAGATAGTCATCGTGAATCACTCTACAGCACATTGTTGCAGCGACTTTACCGTGTTGCTGCCGACCTTGAGATTAGCTGGCGATGCAAGAATGTTAGTGCATACGTTAACTCTTTTAGGGTTATTGACCACCTGAATACCAGCCATGACTTCGTTCGTACGGTGTTAGAATCATTTGTTTCAGACATTGCTATGCTCTCACTTCAACCAGAAGAAACAAGAGAACAGAAGAGTACTGAGTTATATGATCGTCACCAATCGTTTATGAATCGTCTTTTTAGTGCCTTATGGACATCGTGTCAATGGACTGATGATGATTGTAAATTCTATACAGAGTTGCTCCTTTCTCCTACTGTTATGTCAACTGATCAGCAGGTAATTGTAAGTGCAATAAGCCTTGGTGCAATGAATCAGTTTGATATTAATAAGTTCAAAACACTTGTCAATGTATATCAGCAGTCTACAGACGAGCATGTAAAACAGCGTGCATTGGTGGGCTGGGTGTTAGCAGTCTTCGAAGGAATGGACATCTTCCCAGAGCAGGATGCGATGATACGTGAGCTCTGTGAGAACCCTACTATCACTCGTGAATTACTGACTTTACAGATTCAGTTCTTCTATAGTAAGGATGCTGAGAAGGATAATGACAAGATTCAACGTGATATTATGCCTGATATCATGCGCAACTCTAATCTGACAATCGGGCGTCTTGGCATTATGGAAAAGGAAGAAGATGCGATAGAGAGTATCCTCCACCAAGATGCTGATGAGAAGCGCATGGAGCAGATGGAAGAGAAGGTACGCAAGATGATGGATATGCAGAAGCAAGGCTCTGATATCTATTTTGGCGGTTTCAGTCAGATGAAACGATTCCCTTTCTTCAATGATATGGTGAATTGGTTTACTCCTTTCTACTTGAATCACCCTGCTTTACGCCCTGTGATAAGTAAAGTAGGCGACACGAAGTTCTTAAATACACTCATGGAAAGAAGTAATTTCTGTGAGTCGGATAGATACTCCTTTGCTTTTGCTTTAGAACAAATCATCAATCAGTTACCGTCTGATATTAAGGAAGTAATAGGTTCTGATGCAATGTTAGGACCGTTGGCAGAAAGTGATGATATGGAAGATGCTATCAGTATTCGTCGTACCTACTTGCAAGACCTTTACCGTTTCTTCCGTCTTTATCATACAGCTAATGACTTTATTAATCCATTTGAGGATAATGGTAAGGGTGACTTTGTTGCTGATACTTTCTTCTTTACGTATAAATCCTTTATGGGTACAGGACTCGATGATGTCAAGTTGCGCTTGGCTTCGCATTTATATAAGCATCAGCAGATGACGGAACTTGCAGAACTGCTCACTACTTTCCAGAGTTCAGACCCACGATATGCTATCTTGATGGGCTATACAAATATCCATATGGGTAAGGCTGAGTTTGCTTATCAGTTCTTCGATTATGCGTTGAAGGCTGAGCCTGATAACCAGTGGGCACTGAAAGGAAAAGCAAGGGCAGCACTTGACGCAGAGGATTATAAGACTGCAGAAGAGGTGTATACCGAGTTGCTGAAATTAGAACCAGGTCATAAGAATTACACAATGAATCGTTGTGTTGCTCTTTTGAAGTTAGGTAGGACAAGCGAGGTGCGTGAGGAGTTGTTCCGCCTTGACTATCAATATCCGGAAGATATGAATGTGAAGCGTGTTCTTGCATGGGCAATGCTGTCGGATAATAGTCTTGATAAGGCTTCACAGTTGTATGATACGCTCCTCGCAGCAACTCCAGCGCATGAAGATTATCTGAATGCAGGCTATTGTCAGTGGGCTATGGGTAATATTCAACGTGCTGTTGAATTGTTCCGTGAATGGATGGTAAAGAGTGGAAAGAGTACTGAACAATTATTAGAAGAGTTCCGTAGTGATGCCGACACATTGGAGATGTATGGTATTTCTGAAACTGACTGCTTCTTAATGTTGAGTTTAGTCGGTTAATAACAACTACCAATAGGTATTTAAATGCTTAATAATTAAACTGTTGTGGAATAGAAAATCCACAATAGAATTTTATCAATTTATATAGATTAATAGGATAATGAACGAACAGATACACGAGAAACTGAAAGAGATTAAACAGTCTTTCCGCCTCTTGATGAATGGAGTTGCATCGCACTCTATGCGTCAAAAGGGTGTTACGTATAAGATAAACTGGGGAGTTCCAATCCCTGATTTGCAGAAGATGGCAGCTGAATATGGTAAGGATTATGAACTTGCAATAGAACTATGGAAAGAGGATATTCGTGAGTGTCAGGTACTTGCTACGCTTATTATGCCAGCTGAGAAAATGGATGAAGACCTTGTGGAAGTATGGATGGAACGCCTTCGTACACAGGAAATGGCTGAGTTATTGGCTTTTAATCTTCTTCAGTATCTTGACTTTGCGCCTGCTTTGGCATACAAGTGGATTGCTTCTGATCGTGATATGTATCAGCTTTGTGGTTATCAGTTGCTTGCTCGTTTGTTTGCTCGTGGTATGGAACCTAATGAGCGAGGGATTAATGAGTTCCTTGATCAGGCACACACAACGTTAGCAGGTGAGAGTCTACCATTGAGACATGCTGCATATAACTGTGTTCTAAGTTTCTGTGAATTAGGAGAAGACTTCGATACTATAGCACAGAAAGCGCTTGCTGATCTTAATATCCTTTAGTATAAAGTGATAGTTTAAAGCTATTCTTTTATCAATAAGCTAAAGTGATGATGTCTTCTTTCTAAGGCTTTATAATGTTTTATTAGAAGAACTATTACAGTCTTTTTTCCTATTCTCTACCAACGGATTGTTACTTTTCAAATAGCATATTGATGCTTAGCACATGTGGTGCGGATGCTTAACACCATATGTGCGCATGGTTAGCACGAGGTGTGCGGATGGTTAACACCAATGATATTGAGAGCAAAATACGATAGAATAGGATGTTGAATTGAGAGAAGATTATTGTTAGAAAAGAGTAATAACAACCATAGAAAAAGCCGATACACCATTTAGTGCATCGGCTTTCCTTTTTTATTTGTCTGCTGTTAATCGTTTTCAACAGCTTACGATTTAATTTCTGGTCTTTTGGTTACTTGATAATTACTAATCAAGATTAATCTTCTTTGAAACAATCAATGCTTCTGCAATTACTGCTGCAACGATAGTAACAATACCAAATGTCAACATAATGTTATCCTTTCTTCTTTTGTGCGGAACCCCTTTGGTTCTGCGGTTATTACTTATTTTTCTTTGCGGATTCGGTGCAAAGGTAGGAAAGATATTTGACATAGCCAACTTTTTCTGTCTTGTTTGCAATATAATGGGTTTATGTTTGACATAAATCAATAGTCTTGACTTTGGTCAAAAAGTAACTAAAAAAAGTTCAAAAAAAGGCGTATAAATTTGTTATGATTACTTAGAAAACGTATCTTTGCATCCGATTAAGTATTTAAGATAACATACATTTATGGATAGGCTAATTATTAAGAACCAAGAGTTTGACAGCAGTATGGATGCTCGTTTCCTCGAGATTCAGAATGCTCGTCGTCAGGCTTTGGCTCAGAAGGCTAAAAAGCACTAAAACAAACGCCTCGCATTCGTGGCTATTTGTAGCTCGGTAATGCGAATTAGGTAAGAAAGCAAGAACAAGATCAATCTTAGAAAACAAGAAAAGACCCAATCATCATCAAATGATTGGGTCTTTTCTTATAGTGATTTGGTTAATCACTTACTATTTTTATTATGCTTGTTTAGAAGTCTACATCCTCTCCAACCTCATCGGCTTGCATTTCCAAATCCTCTGGGTTGGTGTCGAATGTAGTACGATAGCTTTCTTCAGTGAGCTTGTCATCATCGAAATCCTCATCGTCCTCATCGTCAGTATCTCTATCTTCTTCAGGCATCATGTCGTCTTCATCATCCAGATCCTTCAAGTTTTCATCTTCTCCAACCTCATCAAATGATGAAAGTTTAGTAGTAGGTACGACTGAAATTGGCTTTTCTTTAGCAAAGATAGCTTCTGTCCATGAGCCCTTTGAAATCTCAAGGACCTCAAAACCATCAGCAACTTTCTTCTCATAAAGACCACCTGGCTTCTTCAGACGAGCGGTTGGAAGCGTAGTTGTACTTATATCAAATCCACTCAAGATAATATCCTGTACGCTCTGTGGAAGGCTCTCCCAGCCACCGCCAAAGTTACGCTCAAGTACTTCTATTAGCTTTTGAGCTGATATATGATGGATATTTTCCCAAGTTAAATCAGTAATACGTTGGATTGGTTTTTTCTTCAAAGCCCATTTCATTGTGGTACCTTCATCAAGTCTGACTTGACCAACTTGGCAGCCACGTTCTTCGTATTTCTTGATAACTTCAGGCTTATCAACCTTAACTTCTTCTATGGTAAAGGCACTTTTGATTACATCAATGTAGTGTCGCTCATTATCCCTTAAATCGGCGTCACGTTCTGCTTGTGCCCAAAGGCGGAAGACATCGTTTTCCTGAATGTCCCACACATTGCTTTTTGTTAGATTCTTTAACGATAGTGCTTGTCCTTGTCGCTTCATATTGTGTTTACTTTTTCATTTTGCTTTATGGTATAGCTTTGTGCAAAGCCATACCCTCAGACCTGCTGCAAAAGTATATACTTAAACGTAAACTTCCAAACTTTTTCGCTGAAAAGTTATCCAAAAGTGAGAAATAAGCACAATTTGAAAACGCTATTTACTAAGGTAGGGTGTGCAGTTCTTGATTTCTATAGGTAAAGCCTTTGCTTTACACTTCTCTGCAGTGATGCTTAACTCCACAAGACAAGCCCGTGAATTCATCGGTTTTCTTTGGTCAAAGATAAAGTTTCCGATACCATAATAGATTGGCTTTCCTTGATAGGTCTCTATTGTTTGGAGTGTATGACTATGGTGACCAACAATGGCGTCAGCCCCTGCATCTATTAGTTTGCGTGCATCTTCACGCTGCTGTGGAGTGGCTCTGAAGTGGTGTTCCCATCCCCAATGTAGTATAAGGAGAATATAACAATTCTTATCTGCAGCTCGTAAGCGTTTAACACGTATGATAAGACTATCTATACTCTCCTGACTAACACATGGTTTTTGAGGAAGATAGAGGAAGTTCTCTAATGGTAAACGTAGGGATGAAACTACCCAGACATGGCGTGGACTTGTAGAAATGAGTACTGGCTCTGCTGCTTCCTCCATATTCTTACCAGCCCCGATAGGTATCATTCCTGCCTTTTTAATCTGTTCTTGTGTGTCTAAAAGTCCATTTCTTCCTTGGTCAATACTATGATTATTGGCTAAGTTGAGGTGTGTTATGCCATGACGACGTAGTGTAGGCAACCATTCGGGTTCCCCTCTAAAGATGAAACGTTTGAACACTCGTTCCCTTATTTTAGTCACTGGGCACTCTAAATTGGCAATTACATAGTTGGAAGATTGGAACAATGAGTCGATAGTAGGTGAGAAGAGGGCATCGACTCCTGCCATATCAATCTTCTGTCTTACCCCTCTGTCAAGTAAGAGGTCACCTGTAATAACGATACGTAAGGTGTCGTCTACCTCTTTAGAAGTAGACTTCTTTTTGTCTATATCATTAACTCCTATCCCGCTGAAAGATAGTAGGATAGGAGTTAATAAGCATATAATAACTTTAACAACCCGAGCTATAGAATGTCTCTTCATCATCAGCACTCATTCCTTTTACTGGAGCTATAATCTCTTTCATCCATGATGGCGTTCCACCTGTTGGTGACTTCTTCAGTTCTTGTTGCCATTCTTCGTCCGTCATGCGTGGATCTGACATCAAACGAGTGAACTCACGGTAAGAGAAAACAGAGCCACGAGTGAGATAAAGGGAGCCGTCTATCTCAACAACTACGTATATTTCGTAAGCAGAACCAACACCTTCGTAAAGTACACACATGTCTTTCATAGCCACGTTTTCACCTGTAGCAGTGAAGACATCAGCAACAACTGCGACCTTCTTGTCGGTACTCACCACATCTGACCAGCCCTGCAACATCTGGTTATCTTCGCTGACAAGCTCCAAAGAGATGTTCTCTACGGTCGAACCAATAATCTCAATCTGGTTGTATTCCTCGTCAGTTATCTTTCCACCATTCAGTTCTTTCTTACTGATATCACGGCAGAATTCAGCCATTTCCTTTATTCGTTCATATACAGCCTTTGCCTTTTCTGTCTGTAATCCGTAAGTGGTGAGGACTTTATCCATTCTTGTTACAAGTGCAATAGCTTTCTCCCAGAACCTCACGTTAGGCTCTACATATCCCTTCACGACAGGTGGCTCAGGACCTCCATCACCACACTCTGCCAACATAGGCTGCTTTGCATAGAGGATAGCATCATGCTTTAATTCAGCCCAAGAAGCAAGTGCTGTGTTCAAATTCTTCTTCTGCCACTGTGGTGTCTGCATGAAATAAGGAAGCGACTGTGCAGTATCACCTAATGATTGGAGCGTATACATCCATTGATTTGCTACACAAGCCTCCCACGGAGTATCAGCAACTTTCTTACGAGCTGTGGTCAATGCCTTAGGGAAATCCGCCCACTTCTGTGCTTCTTTCAGCTCATCCATGAGAATGCGTTCGGCACCTGGCAGTCCCATCACAGCCATCCAGTCGAGTCCCTTAGGGCATGGACGGAGGGAAACAGGGCTATCTTGGTCCGTAGTAGCTATCAATGCCTCTGCATCAGGTTGATAACGCTGTGGCATAATGTCTACAACATATTTGCTACCATGTGTTTTCTTCAACTCGATACGTGTTTGTTTCTTTGCAATTTCTTCGATGTCTTCTGTCAACTTAGCCATATCTTTTTTCGAAGACAATAGTTTTTCTATAGGTAAGTTCGTCTTCTTAATAAGCTCCGCAACCTGTATTAGGGTAACGTTATCAGGTGTTCCCATAAGATAAGTGATAGGTTCACTCACCTTGTCGTATATGGTTTTGATCTTTGGTTGTTGATTGAAGACATTGGCGATAAGTGTAATCTGCTTCATCTTAGTAGGCTTGTCCGTGCCAAAATGGGCTGTTTGCAACCACATCATACCACGGAAGTAACGACTGCAAACCTTAGATCGGGTATAGTGACCACGTGGACGGAAGAGCGAATAAGCAAACATTCCTCCTGGAGGAGCATATTCAAGCATCTCTGAATACCCATTCTCAGCCTCAAAAGCCTTATTAATTTCCTCCATTACCATTGTTTTGTAAGCTTCAGGAACATTCAATGTGGCAGTTGACGTAGGAGCCTTATCATGACTAAAGAGCCAAGATGCGACGGCAAACCATGCCTGACCATATTCCGCTGCAGCCTTTATTTCTGCATTCTGACTGCTTGTAAGTGTCTTCATCTCTGCTCCCATTTGGGAAGAAAAGACAATCATCAGGGAGTCCAAGTGCTTTTCTTCCACATCACGTAGAACACAATCAAAATAGAGATGGAAAAGTTGTAGATAGAGATCGGTGGTAACGAAGCTTGGGAAATCAGCATAATCATTCTTCTCATATACGTGGAAAAGCTGATTATGTTCGGCAGGAACGATAGAAAAACCATTCTGTCCCAACATGCTATATAGCTTTGGGTCAAACTCTTTTAGCTGGAAAGGGTTGATAAGATTCTTCATATTCACCACGTCTTTACTGTTCGCGGGTTTAAAGTTCAGCTTTCGTAATTCAGCTTCTCGTGCACGGATGCGCTCTGTAAAGGCAAGTTGTTCTTTCGTATAACGTGGTGAGAACTTCTTACCAGTGGTCTCTTCTTTTTCACCAACATCCCAAAGTGCATCGTTATACCATGTTGTTGTATTGTATAATGCACGTAAGGTTGCATCCTTGAAAGGGTATCCTTGCCTTGCAGCAAAGGCGTTTCTGATTGCACGTAGCTCTAAAAGATTGAGTTTAGAGATATCCATCTGCGTATCAATCTTACCCTTCAATTTTTCAATATTGACTTTTCCTGCACCTGGGAGAATAAGAGGCGTCTTCTTCTCTTGGGCACGTTCAATATATGCATCACCTGTGTTGCCATCTGGCTTTTCACTTTGTGCCCACGCAGTAGATGAGACTAACAAGATTAGTAATGCAATAGCTACAGCTCTAAATGCGTTCTTTTGTATTCGCTTGTGATAGGGATTGTGTTTCATCTTGTCTTGGTTTAAATTGTTATATTTTAGTTTTATTCGTTCGAAGTAAATCGTTTTAGGGCTTCTTCGTGGCTAACCGCTTCAGTTAAAAAGCGTACGAAGGCGAGTCCGAAGTCGTCCCAAACATAGTCTGCGACAACATATTTGTTATCGGTGGTTGCTTGCAATGTACGTACGTATGGTTCAACAAAACGAAAATCGCATAGTATTCCACCCATTCGCGACCCCATCCACATGGGACGTATTTTACCATTTATTTGTTTAAAGATAAAAAGCCGTCGTGCAGGCTGTGGGTAGAAGCGAGTCGGTTTGATAACTCCAACGATTGCTTCGTCCTTTCCGTCTCCATTAATATCGCCTGTTACGAGTTGATAAACAGGGTAGGGAAGCCGCCATTTCGCAATAGCTGTTCTGCTTTTTTTATTCTTCTCCGGTCTTTTCAGTGCTGTCTTGCTTTCTGTCTTAGGGTATAAGCAAAGCCATGAAAGTGAGTCGTTGACACGTTCCAACTCAAAGGTCAAGGGCTGTTGTGCCATAATTCTTCCTACAATGAGGAAAAAGAGCAACATACAACTTATTCGCTTGTATTTATCTTTAAACATATGTGGTTACAAATATAGGTACTTTAACGGATAAAACAAAATATTTCAAATAAAAAATCCTGATTTCACCGACGTGAAATCAGGACTGGCTGAGTGTCTTCGAAATCCCAACATGAGATAGAGTGGGACTCGTGACAATTTTGTTATCCTTCACCTTAAAAATACTAACCTATGTATTTCGAACTCTTATTTGCGTGAATTATCCTTGCGTGGTTACCGCAACTAAGTAGCTATCTGTTTCTTTTGATGTCCTTAGTAAAATAGTTTTTATAACCTCTTTTCATCACATACAAGTCAAATTAAATCTCAACTTGGCTTGTGAATATCTATAGAGGATTGGTTTCTTTTAGTCTTGAACAATCTGTGTTATGTTGTTGTTATCATCCCCTAATTCTATATATGCAAAGATAGAATATAATATTCAATCAAGCAAATTTTTTGTTTAGATTGCTCGCGCTTTAACATAAAATTAACAATAATAACCTCTAAACGCGTTGTTTTTGTTTGGTTTTCTACCATTTTTTATATTCTTTATGTCTAAAACGCTATTTCCTCTATTTTTATTCGTGCATGTTATTTTTGCTTTAAGAAATTATTTCAGTTCTTTTTTTTAGTCGAGTGTTAACTTAGATGTTGTTATTTGCAATCTAAATTATTATTGTTTTGTCATTAATTTTCAATCACTTAAAAAGTAATACATGCTCTTTTGGGTTCGAAAAGACGCCTTTTTGGCTTGCTGAAGATGCTCTTTTGGAGTCTAAGTAACGCCCTTTTGAAGTCCAATTAAGCACCTTTTAGTTTACGGTTTTGTAACAGTTTGATAGTCTTTGGTTTACAACAGTCTTGCACACGGTATGTTTTGACAGCTTTTTAAGCTTTTCAATCCTTTGTTTTTGTAATAAAATTTCTTATAGTTGATAGTTGTTTTATGTGCCTATATTTATCAGCTTTTCTTATTAGGTTTGTGTTATAACTAATGAGGTAGGGTAGGTTCTATAGCAAGTAAGTCTACAAAAGAGTCTAAAAAGCTTCTTTCGGTTTATCTTTTAGAAGAAAAACGTTACAGAGAAAGGGGCTTATCTCCTTAGAATTATGTATCTTTGCAGAGATGAAATTCGCAATTATTGCAGCTGGCGACGGTTCACGACTGGCTCAAGAAGGTATCACCGAACCCAAACCATTGGTGAAGGTAAGGGGAGAACGGCTCATAGACAGATTAATAAGGATTTTCATGGGAAATAATGCCACGGAGATTGTTGTTATCTGTAATGAGCAGATGTCTGATGTGGCAAGCCATCTGAAGATGATACAAGACGAAGGATTGAATGGACGGCATGTTCCACTTCGATTTGTCATAAAATCAACTCCAAGCTCAATGCATAGCTTTTATGAGTTGCGCCATTTCCTTCGTGATGAGCCTTTTATCCTAACAACAGTCGATACAATCTTTGACGAGAGTGAGTTTCATGATTATGTTTTATCCTTTCAAGATAAGATAGCACAGGGTACAGACGCTTTGATGGGTGTTACAGACTATATTGATGATGAAAAACCACTTTATGTCGGTGTTGACAATGTCATGCGCGTTAATGGTTATTATGATACACCTCAAGCCGATTCTCGCTTTATTTCTGCAGGTATATATGGTTTGACAGCTTCCTCGCTTGATATTCTTGAAGCTTGTATTAAGAAAGGTGAGAGCCGGATGCGTAATTTTCAGCGTGCGTTGGTCGCAGCTAACTTGCGAATAGAAGCTTTTCCGCTGACAAAGGTGTTTGATATCGACCATATAGAAGATATAAGAAAGGCTGATGAAGGAGTAAAGAACTTATCTTCTTGTAAGGGGAAAACCTTGTTGATACAACGTGCAGCATGCTATTCACCTAATTCTGAGGAGAAAGACTTAGCTATCTTGCAAGAGGTTGGTTGCTTTTTTGACGATGTTAAGATAATTGGTGAAGGTGATTTCGTTGAAAACTTTAGTATTTATAATCAGTTAATTTCAGCTGAATCGTTAGGTGCTGTAAATGCGTATTACCAAATTATTTCTATGGCTCGCAGTCCAAAAGCGTTAGATTGTCTTGAACAACTGGAGCAGAGAGGTATACGAGTTCTTAACTCATCGGTTGGTATTCGGGCTTGCCAAAGAAGTAATGTAGAAAAGGTGATGCGTGAAAACCATCTCCCATTGCCACCTGATGAGGGTGATGATGGCTATTGGGTAAAGCGTGCTGATGCTGCCGCTCAAAGCAAAGAAGATGTCTGTTTCTGTCATGATTGGGCAGAAGTCGAAAAGATAAAATCAACCTTTGCGCAGCGTGGTATCACAGATATTGTGACGCAAGCACACGTAAAAGGTGACGTTGTGAAGTTTTATGGCGTTGAAGGTACTGGCTTTTTCCGTTATTATTATTCAGGTGTTGATACTGAAACAAAGTTTGGTGATGAAGAAAGAAATGGTAAGCTGCAGTATTATCCATTTTCATCTTCTGACTTACAAACTGATGCGGAGAAGTTAGCTTGTTTACTACAAACACCTGTTTATGGTGGTGATGCGATAATACAGGAAGACGGTAATTATGTAATCATTGACTTTAATGACTTCCCCAGTTTCTCAAAATGCAGGAAAGAAGCTGCTAAGGTAATCTTTGAACGAACGGAACTGGCGGTTGAGTGTTCTCCCAAAACTTCCTTTAATGAGAAGTGTAAGGATGATGTAGATAGTTGTAGTTAGTTGATAATCAATTATTATTCAACTTAAATCACCTGTAAATAATCAGAAAATAATGATGAAAGAACAACAAAATAACAGAGCATCTGCTCAGCAAACAGAAGACGATTCTTATTCAACCGTACAGAGTTCTTCTCCTTATTTGGGCGAAGGGCAAGAACGTAAGATGGGATTTTTCAGTCTCCTTCCCGCCTCTTTCAAGTCTATGGATACGGAAGAATGGCTTGATATCTATTTTACTCGTCCCATAGGTTTGGCTTTTGCCCTGTTCTGGCATCGCTTGGGTGTTACACCTAATACTATTACCATTCTTTCTATCTTCCTTGGAATTGGTGCGGGTGTAATGTTTTTCTTTACCGATACCTTGCATAATATCATCGGAATTGTCCTCTTGATGTTGGCAAACTTTTGTGATTCAACAGACGGACAGTTGGCAAGGCTTACTCGTCAACAGTCTATGAAGGGCCGCTGTTTAGATGGATTTGCAGGTGATGTGTGGTTCTTCTCAATCTATCTTGCCATTGTCTTACGACTCTGGTATCAGCCAATACCTGGCACATCAGAGGTGTGGGGCTTATGGGGATTAGCCTTGGCAGCTGTTGCAAGTTTGTTATGTCACTCCCCACAAAGTTCATTGAGCGACTATTATCGACAGATTCATCTTTACTTCTTGAAGGGTAAAGAAGGGTCAGAACTTGATTCATACGAACGCGAACATGCTATTGTTGAAAGTTTGAAAGGGAAGAAGGGAGTCTTTTGGGACCGCACTTTTCATAGTAATTATCAACGTTATTGTAGGAGTCAGGAGCATCGGACACCTGCTTTTCAGCAGTTTCATGCGGCATTGATAGAGAAGTATGGAAGTATAGATAAGGTGCCACAAGAGCTCAAAGACCGCTTCTTGTCAGGTAGCCGACCGCTGATGCCGTTTACAAACTTCCTATCGTTCAATAGTCGTGCTATCCTTATCTACGTCACTTGCTTGATGAATTGTCCGTGGATATACTTTGTGTTTGAAGTTAGTTTATATAATCTTCTGTACATCTATATGCACAAACGGCACGAAGATTTGTGTAAAAGTCTTACACCAAAAGAGTAAATTATATGTTTCTTAGACTGTAATTTAAATTGAAAATAGGTTGAAGATTTACTTTTCCTTTTCATCATTTAATGTTGAATAACAGTCTATTACAATCTAATATTACTTAAACCATTTAAAATGAACAAAGAGTTAAACGATATATCATTAAGAAGGAAGATAACACACGCTACTCAGTGTGATGAGGAGGGAGGGTTAACTCTCCTCTTTGACTTTGGTGGTACGCTTGATACAGCAGGTTGTCACTGGGGAAAGTTTCTTTGGTATGCATACAAAAGAAACGGTATTCCAGTGACAGAAGATCAGTTTCGTGAAGCCTATGTACATGTAGAACGTACCTTAGGAAAGCAGCCTATTATACGGTCACACGACACATTTCTTTCGATGTTAACGTCTAAATTGAAATTAGAGTTTGAATACTTGATTGGCTGTGGCTGGTTGTCGGAGGATCAGGTTGAGGCTGAACGGATGCAAAAGGTTGTGGTACATGACGTCTATGAGAGGGTAAAAGCCAACATAGCAGAGAGTAGACACGTGCTGTCGGACTTAAAGAAGCATTATAGAATAGGCTTGGTAACAAACTTTTATGGCAATATGTCGGTTGTACTTGAGGAGTTTGGCTTATCTTCTTATTTTGAAACCGTAACGGAGAGTGCTATTGTTGGCGTTAGAAAGCCTGATTCACAGATTTTCAATATAGCTGTGAAATCTATGGACGTGAAGCCTGAAAACGTTGTTGTGATTGGCGATAGCTACGCAAAAGACATACTTCCTGCACATGAACTTGGTTGTCGTATCGTATGGTTAAAAGGAGAAGGGTGGACGTCTGAAGAGCCAACAACGTGTGTAGCAGATTATAATATTAAGAATTTAGTTGAACTACAACCTATATTAAGACAATATACGCCACTATAATGCGTTAATAAAATATTGCAGTAATAATCATGAAGCAAACAAACGTAAAGCCTGCAGAAGGCAGATTAGGAATAATGGTCGTTGGTTGCGGCGCTGTTGCTACGACCTTCATGACTGGAGTGTTAATGACACGCAAGGGTCTTACGAAGCCCATTGGCTCAATGACTCAATATGATAAGATCCGTGTTGGGCGCGGAGCTGATAAGAAATATCTTCATTACAAAGATATTGTACCATTGGCAAACTTAGATGATATCGTCTTTAGTACATGGGATGTGTACCCTCAGAATGCTTATCAAGCAGCAGTATATGCTGAAGTGTTGAAGGCAAAGGATATCGAACCAGTACGCGAAGAACTGATGGCTATCAAGCCTTTGAAGGCAGCTTTCGACCGAAACTATGCTAAGCGACTTGATGGAGACAATGTTAAAGACTGCAAGACACGCTGGGATATGGTGTTGGAATTGCAGAAAGACATTCAGAACTTTAAGAAAGAGCATGGCTGCGAACGTGTTGTTGTCATCTGGGCAGCTTCTACCGAGATTTATGTACCATACGATGAGGCATACCACAAGACGCTTGAGCTATTGGAATCAGCAATGAAGTCAGATGATAGAGAGCATATTGCTCCATCTATGTGTTATGCTTATGCGGCTTTGACAGAGGGTTGTCCGTTTATCATGGGTGCCCCTAATACAACGGTTGACATACCTGCTATGTGGGAATTGGCTGAGAAGACACGTATGCCTATTGCTGGTAAAGACTTTAAGACGGGGCAAACATTGGTTAAGTCGGGCTTTGCTCCTATTATCAAGACACGTAACCTTGGTCTTGCAGGTTGGTTCTCAACGAACATCTTGGGTAATCGTGATGGCTTAGTTCTTGATGAACCAGCTAACTTCCATACAAAGGAAGTAAGTAAGTTGTCGACACTTGAAACAATTTGTAGAGCTGATGAACAGCCCGACCTTTATGGTAATATCTATCATAAAGTGCGTATCAACTATTATCCTCCTCGTAATGATGACAAGGAAGGATGGGATAATATAGACATCTTTGGCTGGATGGGTTACCCAATGCAGATAAAGATTAATTTCCTTTGTCGTGATTCCATCCTTGCTGCACCATTGCTTCTTGACCTTACGTTGCTCTCTGATCTTGCTGCAAGGGCTGGTCGTTATGGTATTCAGCGTTTCTTGAGTATCTTCCTCAAGAGTCCAATGCACGATTTCACCCGTGGTGAAGAAGCTGTCAATAATCTCTTTGAACAGTATACAATGCTGAAAAATGCCATTCGAGAAATGGGTGGATATGAAGCAGATGAGGAGATTGATTAGTCATTTCCTCAATTAACAGAGAAGTCCTCCAAGCCCTTTTATGGGATAGGAGGACGCTTGAATGCAAAATGACGATAGTAAGTTGTCTTGCATGATTCTAAAACTAAAGTAATATATGAATAGATTAATGAGTCTAAACATGCGTAATCATACATCTTCTGTCTTTGATAAGACAAGAGGAGGACGGCGAATGATAAGGTTGAGAGTGATAGTTGCTCTCCTCTTTGTGTTCGTATCATTTTCAGCACATGCATATACATTTAAGTCTTTGTACTTTAATTCAAAGCCTTATGTTATGCACATTGATTCATTGTTGGTGGGTAAGGACTCTTCGTTTGTAGGTAAAGATTCTTTGTTGACAGCAGCTGACTCGATGGGAATAGCAACTGATTCGTTGCTGCAAATGATGGATTCATTAGCTAAGATAGCCGCTAAGCCTGCTGTGATAGATAGTACGCTGCTTCAATGTTATGTGGTCGACTGGCAGACGGGGGATAGTATTCCTTATGCAAATGCAGTCTATCGGAAATTAAAGTTAGGTGCTTCGAGTGATGCGAATGGCCATTTCTCTATTGCAAGAAAAGTAGGAGAACAACTTACAATCACTGCTGTTGGCTATAAATCACGTAATATTAAGATTACTGCACATACTTCAAGAGAATTGAAAGTGACGCTTATCGCAGACTCTAAGCAGTTGCAGGGTATTGTTGTGAAGGCTAAACGTCGTCATAAATATTCACGTAAGGATAACCCAGCAGTAGAGTTGATGAGGCGAGTTATTGCTGCGAAAAAGCAAACTCACTTGGAAAACCATGATTATTATCAGTATGATAAGTATCAGAAGGTGACTATGGCTATTAATAACCTTACACCTGATGAACTTGAAGGCTCTATGTTTAAGAAAGCTCCTTGGCTTCTTGACCAAGTAGAAACTTGTCCTTATAATAACAAACTCATTCTTCCAATCTCTGTAGATGAGACGCTTACGCAGCATCTTTACCGTAAGAACCCACGTGATGAAAAGGATATTGTGTTAGGACAGTCTACTAAAGGTATTTCAAAACTCATACAAACAGGTGAGGCTTTGAATACTATAGTGAAGGATCTCTTTAAGGATATCAATCTTTATGACGACCAAATAGACCTTCTTCAGAAGCGTTTCCCTTCTCCAATAGGCTCTACAGCGATTTCGTTCTATCATTTTTATATCGACGATACGGTCTATGTCAATCAGGATCAGTGTATTCGTTTGCAGTTTATGCCAGCCAATCAGCAGGACTTTGGATTCCGTGGAGAGTTGTATGTGTTGAATGATAGTTCGCTTCATGTGAAGAAGTGTGATATGCAGTTACCAGCTAATACGGGTGTTAACTTTGTTGATGCAATGAAGTTTCAGCAGGAATTCACAAAGTTAGGCAACGGGGAATGGGCTTTGACAACTGACAATATGATTGCTGAGCTAAAGCTAACAGACCTCTTGCAGCGTGCTATTGTTATTCGTACAACGGGTATGACAAACTATGCTTTTACTCCTATTGATGATAAACTGTTTAAGGGTAAGGCAAAGATTATATATGATACTAATGCTAAGATGCGTGACAATGATTTTTGGGCAGCACGTCGAACAACGCAACTGACGAAGAGTGAGGCTGGAATGGACTCATTTATCAAGCGTATGGCAAGCACAAAGCATTTCAAATGGGTGATGTTTGCGTCCAAGGCTTTGATAGAGAACTTCATTGAAACAGGTTCAGAAGACAAGCCAAGTAAGTTTGATATTGGTCCTGTCAATACTTTTATCTCAAAGAACTTTGTTGATGGCATTCGTTTACGTGCCTCTGCCCGTACTACAGCTAAGTTTAATCCTCATTGGTTCTTTGAGGGTTACTATGCTTATGGTACACGGTCACGTCGTAATTATTACGATGCAAAGGTAACATACTCGTTTAATAAGCCCGAGTATCAGCCTATTGAATTCCCTATCCGTACCATATCTTTCGAATCAACAAGTGATGTTGAGTCTCCATCAGACAAGTACTTGAAGCATAATAAGGATAATATCTTCATGACATTCCGACCAGTAAAGGTTGAGCAGATGTATTTTGTTAATCGTCAGAAGATAAACTTTAAATGGGAGACGGACTATGGTTTGGCTACAAACTTTGAGATTCGTACAGAGAGTAACAGACCTACAGGAAAGCTTGTATATGAGAAGATGGATGGTACGCTGGTTGACAAAATACGTGTGAGTGAGGTTCTTCTTGGACTTAATTACCGTCCTGGACAGACTTATGTCAACTCTAAGCAAAAGCGTATGACCGTGAATCTTGATGCACCAGAGTTCAATATTTCGCACACAATGGGCATTAAGCATTTCTTGGGTAGTGACTTTAATACTAATCTTACGGAGGTTTCTATCTATAAACGTTTCTGGTTAGGAAGTTGGGGACATATTGATACACGTGTACAAGGTGGTGCACAATGGAATAAGGTACCATTCCAATTCCTTATCACCCCTCCTGTGAATACTTCTTATTTTGAGCATCAAGGAACATTCAACCTTATGAAAGGACTTGAATTTCTTAACGACCGATATGCAATGTTTAATCTTGCATGGGACTTAGAGGGTAAGATTTTCAACCGTATTCCACTCATTAAGAAGTTGAAGTGGCGTGAGTATGTTGCCTTTAAAGGAATGTGGGGACATTTGACAGATAAGAACAACCCATATTTACCACAGAATGCTAATGATACGGAATTGTATAAGTTCCCTGTCGATACACGTGTTATGACACGCGATCCTTACATGGAGTTTGTTGTCGGAGTACATAATATCTTCAAGTTTTTGGAGGTAGATTACGTTCGTCGACTAACTTATACACATGCTCCGGGTATCTCAAAGAATGGTATTCGATTTGGATTTAATTTGGTTTTCTAAGCCTTATAGACAAAAATAATTGTTCGTTCAGTATGATAAAGGATGTTCTTTTAGTAGGTATTGGAAGTTTTGTTGGTGGCAGTCTTCGAATGGTTATCTCGAAGTATATACAACTTGCTGTAGTAGGTTCATTCCCTTTGGGAACAATGGTCGTCAACGTGCTTGGCTGTTTCCTTATAGGTATCTTCTCTTCATTATCCAGTGATAATGGCGGAGTCAGTCCTGCTGTTCGCCTTATGCTCACTACTGGTTTCTGTGGAGGTTTTACAACCTTCTCTACTTTCATGAATGAGCATGCAACGTTATTAAAGGGAGGGGATGGTTTTATTATTTCTTCCCTTTATATCATTGCCTCCCTTGCATTAGGCTTTATCGCTTTATTAGCTGGTCGCCATCTTATTATGTCTTTTCAATAATGTAATTATATTGCTTATTTAGCCCATTTGGATGTAAAGGTAATGGTTACTATATGAATAAGTAGGTGTTATATCCTTTCGATAGTACAACCCTTTTTTTTCGTTTTGGGTATGTATGGTAAGCTATCTACCAACAACACGAATGGTGTTTGACGTTCGCACCACACGTGCTAAGCCTTCGCACGGATGGTGCGGATGACTTTCTGAACTTGTTATATCCCTTATAAGAGCAGGTAAAGACAAGACTTATATGGTTTTAAAGGGGTAAGTAATGTTTGTCTTAGGGGGTGTCGATGGCATTGGAAATGCTGACAAAGTGAATGTTCTTTGGCAATTTATAGCCCCAAAGTATTCTTAGACAAACCTAATGTGTACAATCTTATTGATGCAAAATACATAGTGGAAATAGCAAGAAATTATTTCTACGAGGTAAGAGTGATGCAAAGCACATCGTGTTTTTTACTTAGTTTCTTTTCTATCTCCTTTCTTTTCTGTACCTTTGCACTCTGTAGAATATTAATAATTAAACAATTCAATAGTATATGAAAGCATTTGTATTCCCTGGACAGGGATCTCAGTTTGTTGGTATGGGTAAGGACCTCTATGACAACAACCCATTAGCAAAGGAACTTTTCGATAAGGCTGACGAGATTCTTGGCTTCAAGATAACCGAGATTATGTTTGCTGGTACAGACGAGCAGTTGAAGGAAACTAAGGTTACTCAGCCTGCAGTATTCCTCCATAGCGTTATTTCAGCACTTTGCTTAGGCGATGAGTTCAAGCCAGATATGGTAGCAGGTCACTCTTTGGGTGAGTTCTCAGCACTCGTTGCTGCTGGTGCATTGAGCTTCGAAGATGGTTTGAGGCTTGTTGCTGCTCGTGCTAATGCTATGCAGAAGGCTTGTGAGCTGAACCCTGGTACTATGGCAGCTATCATCGGTTTGCCTGATGAGAAGGTTGAGGAAATCTGTGCATCTGTATCTCAAGAGGGTAAGGTTTGTGTTGCAGCTAACTTCAATTGCCCTGGTCAGTTGGTTATCTCTGGTTCAACAGAGGGTATCAATGAGGCTTGCGAGTTGATGAAGGCGGCTGGTGCTAAGCGTGCATTGCCATTAAAGGTAGGTGGTGCTTTCCACTCTCCATTGATGCAGCCAGCTAAGGATGAGTTGCAGGCAGCTATTGAGGCAACTACATTCAATGCTCCAAAGTGTCCAGTTTATCAGAATGTTGACGCATTGCCACACACTGATCCAGCTGAGATTCAGAAGAACCTCATTGCTCAGCTTACATCAAGCGTACGTTGGACAAAGAGCGCACAGAATATGATTGCCGATGGTGCTACAGAGTTCATTGAGTGCGGACCAGGTTCTGCTTTGCAGGGTATGCTCGGTCGTATTGATAAAACCGTTAATGCACACGGTGTGTAGTCCTAACTTTATTATTAAGCGACAGCCCCCTCCTCCGTCCCCTTCCTTTTGAGGGAGGGAACGAAGGAGGGGTTTTCTTTCTATTTGTTTATGAAAATTAAATTAGTTATCTACCAAGTCTTCACCCGTACTTTCGGTAATAAGAATCTTACTAAGAAGGAGTATGGTACCTTAGCAGAGAACGGAGCAGGAAAGATGAATGACTTCGACGAGGATGTGTTACGTCACATTCATGACCTCGGTGTCACTCATCTTTGGTATACAGGAGTTATCCGTCATGCTACATGTACTGATTATTCATCCTTTGGTATTCCTACACAGAACCCTCGTGTCGTAAAGGGACGTGCTGGTTCGCCTTATGCTATTACCGATTATTATGATATCGACCCAGATATTGCGGTGGATGTAGATGCACGTATGTCAGAGTTTGAGGCACTTGTAGCCCGTACGCATGCTGAAGGTATGAAGATGATTATAGACTTTATACCCAATCATGTTGCTCGCCAGTATAAGAGTATAGCTAAGCCTGAGGGTGTTGAAGACCTTGGAGAAAGTGATGATACGAGAAAGCATTTTGATCCTCAGAATAACTTCTATTATTGTCCGGGAGAACAGCTTGATCTCTCTGGAGTTGTTGAGAATCCGTATGCTCACGGTGCTGAACCTTATAATGAGTTTCCTGCAAAATGTACAGGTAACGATCGCTTTGACTCTCACCCACAGCAAAACGACTGGTATGAAACGATAAAGTTAAACTATGGTGTAGACTATTGTGATGCAGGTGGCAGAAGCTATCACTATCATCCTACCCCTTCTACATGGAAGAAGATGACTGATGTTCTTCTTTTTTGGGCAGCAAAGGGTGTTGATGGCTTTCGTTGTGACATGGCAGAGATGGTTCCGCACGAGTTTTGGGCTTACGCAACCCAGCAGGTTAAGGAGCGTTATCCTGAGATGATATTCATTGGTGAGGTATATGATCCTAATCAATATCGTATGTATATTGAGTCAGGTTTTGACTATCTCTATGATAAGGTGGGAATGTACGATTGTATTCGTGGTGTTATGTGCGACGAACGCCCCGCCTCTTCTATCACACGTGAGTGGCAGCAGGTTGATGATATTCGCGATCACATGCTCTATTTCCTTGAAAACCACGATGAGCAACGTATTGCTTCTGATTTCTTCGCAGGTAATCCTTGGAAGGGAGTTCCGGGTATGATTGTTTCTGCTCTTCTCCAACAGAACCCTGTCATGGTTTATGCAGGGCAAGAGTTTGGTGAAAGAGGAATGGATAAAGAAGGCTTCTCTGGGCAGGATGGACGTTCAACCATCTTTGATTACTGGACGAGTGACGCTATTTTTAAAGGATTTTTTAATCGTGATTCCTTGACAACAGATGAGAAGAAACTTTCGTTGGTTTATCAGGGAATTCTCCGTTTTTGCAATCGTGAGAAAGCTGTTAGGGAAGGACAGACTTTTGATCTTATGTATGCAAATAATCAGAGCTATCAGTTTAATCCTCGCAAACAGTTCGCTTTTTTACGTAAGACAGACAATGAAGTGTTATTGGTTGTAGCTAACTTCGACCAAAAGCGAGTATATATCAATGTAACTGTTCCTTCTCATGCGTATGATTTTCTTGGTCTGCCCGAGCAGGAAGTAGAAATGACCGACTTGCTTTCTGGTTTTACGAAAGTCGTAGAATTGAAACGTGATGGTCAAATTGCATTGGATATAGCTGCAAACTATGGTAGAATTTACAAGTTTAATATAAAGAGGAAGACAGTGGACTACGTATTAAATGCACACAATAAAGAGGAATTCCCTCCTGCTCATACAGCAGAACATTTGCTAAATCAGGTGATGATGCGTATGTTTGGAGCAGAGCGTAGCAATAATGCTCATATAGAACGAAAGAAGAGTAAAATGACTTTCATTCTCGATCATAAGCCGAGTCGAAAAGAAGAAAAGGCGATAGAGGACGAGATGAATCGTTTGATAGCAGAAGACTTGCCTGTAACTTTTGAAATGGTCGACCGCAATAATATCCCCGAAGGTGTCACTGTTGATAGACTACCTGAAGACGCTTCAGAGATGTTGCGACTCGTTCGTATCGGCGATTTTGATGTCTGCCTTTGCATAGGTAAGCACGTCCGTTCAACCGCTCAGATTGGTCGCTTTGAAATGTTGGGGACAAACTGGGATGAGCAGAAGCGTGCGTTCCGTATTCGCTTTAAGGTAATTCCATCTTAAAACGTTTTATCTGTTCATATAAAAGATGCCCTCACTTGTCTACTTTTAGGCAGGTGAGGGCATTATTGTTGGTTAGAATTTTCTTTACATTGTTCCCTGAGTTTTCTCCTTAAAATATGCGAAAGAATCTCTTTTTAGTTGCCTTTGTAAGTGTTTTGTTATGAGAGAGTTACAAGATATTACAAGAAAAGGTGCTTAGTTAGGCTTCAAAAGGGCGTTAGTAAGACCTCAAAAGGGCATCTTTTAGAAGTCAATTGAGCGTTAATTCGAATGCAATTAAGCCTCAATAAAAATCACGGGGGTGAAAAAAGTTGACAAATTGGCTTTTGGTTAGGTTTGTACTCAATGTTTTTATGCTATATGTAAAGTAAGGAAAAAAGAAATCCGCCACCTTATATATTATAGGTTGCGGATTTCTAATGTTGTAAACCTTTCGTTTTATCTAACGACTTATTTATTAGTTTAGGATTTATCGTTCTGTTCCTTCATATCAATGAACTGCTGATTTGCATCATAAAACTCATACTGCAAATAGGCAAGTTTCTGTGAAGGAATGATATTTACACCCCAACCATACTTCATTTGCCACTTACGTTTCAAGGAAATAAGACCCTTGTTGATGTAAGCAGCAACATATGGATGAACGTGCAAATAGAATTTCTTTACTCCAACCTTATTAACCAATCGGTCTATCTTACGCTCCAACTGATCGGTAAAAAGAATGCTTGAGCGAATCTTACCACTACCGAAACAAGTAGGGCAGTTCTCATCTACATCTACATCCATTACTGGACGTACACGCTGACGAGTAATCTGCATCAGTCCGAACTTGCTCAAAGGAAGGATATTGTGACGTGCACGGTCCTTTTGCATGTTCTTACACATACGCTCGTACAGCATCTGGCGGTCCTCAGCAAGATTCATGTCGATAAAGTCAACGACAATGATTCCACCCATATCACGCAGTCGAAGCTGGCGAGCTAACTCATCAGCGGCACCAAGGTTGGTGTCAAGAGCATTCTGTTCCTGTGCTTTTTCTTTTGTTCTGTTTCCACTATTCACATCCACAACGTGCATTGCCTCTGTGTGTTCGATGATGAGGTAGCAGCCATGACCATAATTAATGGTCTTACCGAAGCTTGATTTAATTTGCTTCGTAACGTCAAAGTTGTCAAAGATTGGCACCTTACCAGTGTACTTCTTCACTATGCCCGCCTTTTCAGGGGCTATTAGAGAGACGTAGTGTCGAACGGCAGTGCAAATCTCGTCATCGTTGACGTAGATGTTTTCGTAGGTTGGATTGAAGAGGTCACGCAGCATGGCAACAGCACGTCCAGTCTCCTCAAATACAAGTTGAGGGCGTTCCTGCGTTTTCTGCAGTCTTGTGATTGCTTCATTCCAGCGGCTCAGTAGGACTTTCATCTCAGCGTCAAGCTCGGCTACACGCTTTCCTTCAGCTACTGTACGGACAATTACACCGAAGTTCTTTGGGGTAATACTCTGTATGAGCTGCTTGAGGCGTGCACGTTCTTCACCGCTTTTGATTTTAGAAGATACGCTAACTTTATGCCCGAATGGTATAAGCACCAGGAATCTGCCAGCGAATGATATTTCGCCTGTAAGGCGAGGTCCTTTGGTGGAAATGGGTTCTTTAACAATCTGTACCATCACCTCTTGTCCTACCTGCAGTGTGTTTTGAACTGTTCCGTCCTTTTGCAAGTCGGGTAGGCGAGTGGCTTTTTGAATGGGATAAAGTTTCTTGCGGTCGCTCTGAACCTGTTTCAGATACTTTGCATAGGAGTTGAATTGGCTCCCTAAGTCAAGATAATGAAGAAAGGCGTCACGCTCATAACCTACATCTACAAAGCAGGCATTCAGCCCTGGCATCAGTTTCTTTACCTTTGCCACGTAGATGTTTCCAACCGAGAAGCTCGCCTCTCTTGGCTCACGCTGGTATTCAACCAGACGCTTGTCTTCGAGTAGCGCTATCGAAATCTCTTTCGGTTGGGCATCAATAATTACTTCGCTTGTCATCTTCTTCGTTTGTTATAACTATCATTTAGCGTCTTTTATAGTCTCTACAATGATGCTAAAGGATACTTATAGATAATATAAAATGCGGAACCTGTCGTCGCACTTCCAGGGAAGAGAAGTATATTGCGATGACACGCCCCGCCATATTATTGAAAGTCAGTTATAAAGCCTTTCAGCCTTGGGGCTTACTTGCTCTTATGTCTGTTCTTTCTTAATCTCTTTTTACGCTTGTGCGTAGCCATCTTGTGTCCCTTTTTCTTCTTTCCGTTTGGCATAGCTTTAAATTGTTTTAAATTGTTATTGTATTTATGTTTAATTTATTTCTTCATATCCTCGATGAAGGTCTTTGCTGGCTTGAAGCTTGGGAAATCGTGTGCTGGGATAGTGATAGTCGTGTTTTTTGAGATGTTACGAGCTGTCTTTTCCGCACGGTGCTTAACGATGAAGCTACCGAAACCACGAAGGTATACATTTTCTTTCTTCTCCAACAAACTGTCTTTGATGGTTTCCATAAAAGACTCAACCACAGCTGAAACGTCCTTCTTGGCGATGCCAGTAGACGTTGCAATCTCATTGATGATATCTGCTTTCGTCATTTTGTTTTTGTTCTTTATTGATGTTTATTTCTAATCTCTCATTATAACGGAATGCAAAGATACTCATTTTCAGCTTAATAGAGAAATATTTTTGTGTCTTTTTTGTAAAATATCTCGGTAAATGCTCTAAACTTTAAGGTTTTTCGTACCTTTGCGACATTATAAGTTGTATTTCATGCTTATGTGGAGTATTGGATTTAATGATGTTATAAGGACTTGAACTGTTACCAACACTTGCATAGAGATGATTCTTTATGAGTGGTTACTTGGTGTAAATTCTTATATATTTTGGTTTATTCATTTTCTCTCAGAAAGCTGTGTTTGCAAGACTTCTGTATAATTATATAAGGTGTATGAAGATTTCCATCGGTATAGATGTGGGTATTTCAACAACCAAGATTGTTGGAATCAGAGAGGGAAAGGTTATTAAACCTTTGCGTATCAAGGCTACTGATCCAGTAACGTCCTTGTATGGAGCTTTTGGAAAATATCTATATGACAATAGGATAGACCTATCTGAGGTTGAGCGTGTTATGCTTACGGGCGTAGGCGCTCACTATATTGATAAGCCTGTTTATGGACTTCCAACGGCTAAGGCAGATGAGTTTTTGGCTGATGGATTAGGTGCACAGTTTGAGTCGAAGTTGCAACGTATGATTGTTGTTTCTATGGGTACGGGTACCTCACTTGTACTTTGTGATGGCAATGAGATACGTCATATTGGTGGTATCGGTATTGGTGGAGGTACATTGAGTGGTCTTTCACGTTTGTTGTTACAGACTGATAATATTAACGAAATCATAGCTTTAGCCAATAAGGGAGATATTTCTCGTATCAATCTTCAGATTAAAGACATCTCAACCAGTCCACTTCCAGGCTTGCCAATGGATGCTACTGCATCTCTCTTTGCTAATGCGCAGGCTAATGCCAGTCGTGAAGATATAGCCTTAGGCTTGATAGGTTTGGTGTTACAGTCTATCGGTTCAGCAACAATCTTAAGCTCTTTGAATAGCGATATTCGTGACTTTGTACTCATAGGTAATCTTAGCCTGTTGCCACAATGCGAACTCCTTTTCCCTGTTATGGAGAAGATATACGATGTCCGCTTTATTATTCCGAAGAATTCTGAGTATTGTACGGCAATCGGTGCAGCTTTACAAGCAGATAACATTGAGACAGTTTAATCATTGTTTATAAAAGATTACAGGCACTTTGTAGCGCTGCCTACAAAGTATCTGTAGTATTATAGTAACCTATCTGCTGTATAGATAGTTAAAGATAAATACCTTTATCCTTTCTTTAAGATGATATTTTACTTAAGAGAGGATTTCTCCTAACTTGGCTAAGACTGTCAACTATCTATCCTATTATCATCCTCTGATATTGAAAATCATTTCTTTTTAGACCTCTATAATATGCAGATAAGGGTTTGAAAAATCATTACATAATTTCAAGGAAAACATCTATAACTAACGGCGAAAATACATATAAGAAGCAGGTTCGCAATCAGCAGAGAATCAAGTAGTTATCACGTGGTAAAATAAAAGGTGCTTAATTGGACTTCAAAAGGGCGTTAGTAAGGGGCTTAAAGGGCAC